>Ga0247608_10003772_pt1 | contig 17424 bp, 9 predicted proteins | sample 176DNAGHGlowgp2_FD_193490 | JGI IMG/M metagenome (GOLD analysis project Ga0247608, IMG submission 193490) | Sheep rumen microbial communities from Palmerston North, Manawatu-Wanganui, New Zealand - 1766 DNA GHGlow gp2 | ecosystem: Host-associated > Mammals > Digestive system > Stomach > Rumen ... | reverse complement strand
ATTTCTATTTCAGAGTGGGGCGATGGCGTGGTTAAGCAATTAGCAGACTATATTGAGAGGAATAGCCCTGAAGTCAAAGGATTCTCTGATAAGAATCTTTGGCGCATGAAGCAGTTTTATGAGACATATAAGGACGCAGATGAAAAACTCTCAGCACTGCTGAGACAAATTAGCTGGACCAACAATCTTACGATTATGAGTCGTTCGAAGTCTGAAGAGGAACGTTTTTTCTATTTACAATTGTGTGTCCATGACAGACTCTCTACACGTCAACTGGACCGTCAGATAGATAGTGCCCTTTATGAGCGGAATGCAGTAGGAACTCCAAAACTCTCACCAGTGATGAGAGAAATAGCACCTCAGGCAGAACAGATTTTCAGAGACCAATATGTATTAGAGTTCATTGGCGGGAAGGACTATGAACATGAAAATACGATGAAGAAAGCCCTGATTGCCCGAATGAAAGACTTTGTTTTGGAGTTTGGGAAAGACTTCCTTTTCATTGATGAGGAATATCGTCTACAGGTAGGAAACAGCGATTTCCGGATAGACTTGTTGTTCTATCACCGAGAATTGCAATGTCTTGTTGCTTTCGAGTTGAAGATGGAAAAATTCAAACCAGAGCACTTGGGGCAGTTAAACTTCTATTTGGAGGCATTAGATAGGGATGTAAAGAAACCCAAAGAGAATCCCAGCATAGGTGTTCTGCTCTGCAAAGACAAGGATGATTCGGTCGTTGAATATGCATTGAGTCGTAGCTTGTCACCAACAATGGTAGCAGAGTATCAGTTATGCTTACCTGATAAGGCCCTATTACAGAGAAAACTTCATGAGATTCAAGAATCTCTAAGCGAGTTAGAAGAAATTAAAAATTGAACAATGCAGAAAACTTGCGTGCCTAAAATATAACTTTGCAGCAAAAATAAGAATAATGAAAAAAATAGGATTTAGGAATTTTCGTCGATTTGTGGACTTTGATCCACTTGATATGGGTAACCTCACGCTACTATCTGGAGGAAACAACTCTGGAAAATCGACAATCGTGAAAGCAGCTATGCTTGCTATGAATTTTCTAAAAACTCCACGAGTTAACACTACACAAACGCTGTTAAATGATAGGGAAAATAGAAAATTCTTCTTTGATATTGATAACGCTCATGTATCTTCCTTTGTACGTGCGCTAAATTATAATTGTCATCCATTAAAGGATGCGATATCTTTTTCCATATCGTTGAATGAGTTTGATATTACATTGGGTGTAACATCATCAGAATCAACCGCCAACTCATTTGGTCTTTTATCTTTTGCCAATATTAAAGACATAAACCAAAACATAATATTTGAGTTTGAATTCGAGAAAACGCACTCAATGTATATAAAGTTTGGCGATTCTAATGAGGATAGTAGCGACGAAATGGATGTTGACAATATGAAAGAGTCCATTCAAAAATTGGAGCTGCAACTTAAGGATATGACAGACTTTATGGAGATTTCTAAGATTAATAGTGAAATACAGTCACTCAAAAGTCGTCTTACACGCTTGGAAAAATCATTAGACAACAGATCTTTCACTTTCCCAATCATTTCCTTCTCTGATGATACCGCGCCATTCTATATAATCCATCTAATGGATGGCTTTATCGGAATAGCTCACCAGAAAGACAGCAAGGAAGACAGCAAAGAAATAAAAGATGCGAGAAAATATTTGCTTTCACGAGAAGCAGACATAGCGGCATCTATATTATCGCTGTCAACTGCTATAAGTAATTATCAATTTGAGTACATGTCCGCTCATGCTGCTTCTCAAAGAGCATTCTATACGACCTACGACAAGTCTGATTATACTGCGCAAACAATTCATGCGTTTTTTAAGGCCGGCATAGGAAAAGAAGATGTTAATGGCTCAATCGAAATTTTAAAACAGCAAGGTAGTGAATTGCCTTTACCAGAGAGTTTTATTCTCAAATATATGGAGTTATTCGGAATAGGGTCTGGAGTACACATCTGCAGTTACGACAACGAATCTTATTCTGTGGATATTATGGACACCTCAGGAAAGTGGATGGCACTTGCAGATAAGGGTATGGGGTCAATACAGTTAATGATTCTACTGCTAAGAGTAGCTACACTGATAAAGAATTACGAGTATACATCTAAGAAACCTATGGTTCTGGTTGAGGAACCAGAACAAAACCTTCATCCCCAAATGCAAAGTCTGCTAGCTGACTTTTTCTTTGAGATATCACATGAATTTAAGTTTCAAATACTAGTTGAGACGCATTCTGAATACCTTGTAAGAAAGATGCAGGTCATCTTTGCATCGGAAATGAAGAAGATGGAAGCTAATGAAGATGAAATCAACCAATGGATTAAGGTTTACTTCTTCCCAGAGGATGCACATCCGTATTTGATGACATTCTTAAGCAATGGTCGTTTTGAAAACTCTTTCGGCCCTGGATTCTTTGATGAAGCTGGTAAGTGGAATCGTGAACTTAATAAACTGGAGCGACAATAATATGGCAAAAGTATTCATGACCAAAAAGGCTTTTGATGGTTTGGATGATAGCTCTCTAGAATATGGAATTATCTCCAAGCAGACAAAAGTGTATCTTGACCTTTCTGATGAAGAACTGAATAAGCTCTTGATACCAGAAGATGATGAGATTGGTAATGGAACCAATACGCTTTTTGACTTCCAGCAAGAACATACCAATGTCTCTTTCCTGACAGGAAAAGAACTATTTGAGCAGGTTAAGAATAACAATTACTCCTCACTCACTAAAATTCCTGATGGAATCTTCGTTTTAAATGTAGATCAACCTACTGCTGAAAAAATAAAGAAACAGTTTGGGGTAATCTGTATGTCTGAGGAACATATTGATTTTTCTATTCTCACGCGCAGACATGTGGAATTCTGTGAAAGAGAAATAAAAGATAATGCGGTTGACTACGACCTATCACCTAAGCCAAAGCATGTCACAGCTAATGACCTTATTCCCGATGATATGATTCTACCGTGCAATTCGGTTGTAGTTATTGATAAATATCTCTTTGATGACGATAAAGAAGGAACGTGCATTGCAGGCCTTCTGGCTCGTCTACTTCCAAGAACTTTGAATGCACAATGCCCCTGTCATTTACTTATCATCTACGATAACAGCAAAGCAGGAGCTACAGAGGAGATGCATAAGTTAGCATTTAAAAACATCTCTGAAATAATGTACCCTGTGCTTAAAAAAATTAACGGGCTTGATATTACTGTTGAATTCCTTGCCGGTGATTTTGCACCACCAAAAATGTTCGAGGACTTACACAATCGTAAAATCGTCACCAACTACACTCTGATTTCTGCAGAGCATGGTTTCGGTATGTATGATGGTCATAATCGTATGAAATGGGACCAAGAGTTTTCTGTTGAAGCATTATATTCTGATGGTCTATCCAACTCTTCTGTAACCCCTGACAAGAAACGACAAATCATTCTTAAGAAGGTTGGCACTATCGTCAAATATGCACAAGAAAATTTTGATAAAGGAAATAAACGCCCACAGTTCAGATATGGTAAAAACGACAGATGTAATCCGACAAAAATATCACCGAGGGAATTAGAAAACCGTCTCGTGATTTTTTCGTAAACTGCGCAAAAAGTTGCACAACAACAATATAATTTTGCACTCAGAATGATAAAGAACAGTATAAAAGTGGAAGAACAGTCTAAGCTTCTTTGGAAACTCGCTTCAGAATTGCGTATGTTTCCAATAAATGACATTGGACAGGCATTTATCGTCTTACTTTTCCTACGAAGAATGGATTGTTTATTACTGCCTTACTATAAGCAGGTACGTAATGCATTTGCCCATTCTAAGGTTGATGACCTTTACTTGTTTCAACTAACAAATGGTTTGACTTTCTATAATAATAGTGGAGTATCTCTTGACGAATTGCTTATTAGTGAGAGGAATTATATTGACCGTTTTGATCAATGGCTTAATGGTTTTGACATAGAAACAAAAAAGACTCTCAACGGATTGGGGTTCGATCGGGATTTGTCAATTATGAAGCAGTCAAGAGTATTTTACAAGTTGCTTCAGGGTGTCTGTCAAATTAATCTAACAGAACCCTTAGATGCAAATCTTGTTCAAGAATTGTTTATGTCATGTCTTTCAAGAAGCGCAGGTCAATATCTCTCGCCTAAAGAATATGGTGAAATAATAGCAGCCCTTTTGTTTCAAGAGGGTGATAGACGTGTAAATGCTAACATATTTGATCCTGTATGTGGGTCATCACTAATGCTTAATGCAGTAGCACAAGCAGGAATAAAGAAAAATATCTTTGAACACTATAAATGTTTCGGTACTGACCTGTATATGGGTGCAGTTGCTTTGTCTAAGGCTTTAAAACTTGTACTTGGCCTTGATAATCTTCATGTGGAAGTCGCAAACTCTCTCGTGAAAGAGAGTTTTGAAGGCATGAAATTCGACTTCGTCGTAGCAGACCTTCCTCTCGGTGGCCGCTTGTCGGAGCATGATATTAAAGACATGGCTGTCAATGATGCATATGTAAATAGTATATCTTCTAAGGTAAGTCCCGAGATGTACTTCATTCAGGTGATTATTAATCGTCTCACGGACAGCGGAAAAGCCGCAGTTATTACAGCAGGAGGCCCCCTATTCAATATGCAGAGTGTAGATGTCCGTTCTTGGCTATTCAGCATGGACTACGTAGAAGCGATTGTTCGTATTCCAAAGGTAAAATCAGCTTTTACAGGAATAGACAAGTTCGTATGGATACTGAATAAGAATAAGGCTCAAAAGAAGAAACAAATGGTACAACTGATAGATCTTCAACTCATGGAGAAGTATGTACCTTCTCATACTATCATACCCGATGAACTTATTCTTGAACTTGAAGGGAATGAGAAAAAAAATCTTTTCTCAAAACTTATCCTGACTTCGGATTTTGCTACATATAATGTGACTTTGCAAAACCGTCGTTATGGTGGTACAATTAAAACAACCATTTCCAATAGTGCCAAAGGTCTTGATGAATTGTTGAACCAAGGTTATGACATTTCTGATAATGGCCCGTGGAGTGTGCTTTATGAAAAGACCACTGTTGATTACACGGTAAATTTTAACGCATATTTTTCTCAGAATCTTGAAAGTAAAGTTTCTTCTAACGAACTTCACAGCGATTTGAAAGATACGCTCTATTATGTTTCTAAATACATAAGAGAGATTGAAGCATTGCAAATGCCTGATAGAGTTAATCTCGATGATAAATTTGCATCCCAAAAATCACAATGGGCTGGTAATATTCCCGCTAACTGGAAGAATATTGCGCTCCAAAATATTTTTGAGTGCAAAATGGCTCCTCGACAATCTTTTGAACCAGGAACTAAAGCACTCTTAACCGTAAAGTCTTTACGAAATGAAGAATCTACTGAGTTCGTAGCGCCTACAGATAAGTCAGTAATAGTTACTGATGACGATATGCTCATTGTCCGTACTGGACAGAATGCAGGAGAAGTATTCAAAGGCAGAGAGGGCATACTGGGCAATATGATTTATAGGATGCGAGTACTTGAATCCACAAATTATTTTGTAGACAAAGCCTTCTCGTCTTATATGCTTCAAGCAATGTCCAAGTACTTAGTTTCACTCTCACAGGGAATGAGTATCCCCAATCTTTCAGCTAAAGCTATCAATTCAGCTATATGCTACTTACCTTCTTTGGAACAGCAGCAACTTATTGTAAAATTCCTCAGACCTGTTGTGTATGAAATTGATAGTATCCACGATAATTTGGGAGTTGTTGTTCCGTCACTGAAAGAATTCCGAGATGCACTGATTTTCGATGCGGTCACTGGGAAGCTGAAACTATAGACTTTAATATTTATTCAGAATAATGCAGAAAACTTGCACAGTTAAGCATTAACTTTGCAAACGAAAACAATAATTTAAGTAGATATGGCAAGAACGTATAGATATCAGAAAATTAGGAACAGCATTGCTAAGCTGAATGTTGAATCGCTTATCGAAGAATTCAATGCTCTCGTTTGCAAGCGGTATTGGACTTCGGCACGTGCTGCACATGATGCTGCTCTGATTGACTCCCTCATCAAGAAAGGGATAGATGTATCTGCCATTTATGATGGAAGGGCTATTTCTTTTGCCAAGAGAATCGCTTTAAATCATGATATGAACAAAGTTGAACTTGTTTGAGATAATCCTAATAAAAATAGCATATGATGAAACAAGATAAAGAGTATATTGATGAAGTAATAAAAGAATGTGATGAGATGTCGAAGGACATTTTATCGCGTATGTTCAGACGGGCCGTAAAGAATATGAACAAATTGGATTCATATTTAGCAGGCTCATCCGATGATTATCCTTCAAATTTCACGTTCTTCGATATTCTCACTATTGAATTGGAAACGAGAACCTACGAGGAAATCAACCCCTTCCTGCAAGAGTATGTAGAAGGAGTGGTTATTTCCGAATATGAGAATCTTCCAAAGCAGGAACGTTTCATAGTTGATCATAGCGACTATTTTGAAGAGAATACAAATGACGTAGAGAATAAAATTATCAGAGAGTTTAATGCCTTTCGTATTGAACATGTCAATACAAAGAAAATTGATAATTATCTCCTGAGACATTAGGTATATGGCAAAAAAGAAAAAGACCAATACGCAAGATATTACTGAAAGCCCTAAGTCACCGCAGGAACTAAGGCTGGAGGGGGTACAGAACTTGTATAACTTTTTGTACGAGGCATGTAATATTCTGCGTGGCCCTGTCAGTCAAGACAATTTCAAGGATTATATCACCCCCATTCTATACTTCAAACGAATCTCTGACGTTTATGATGAAGAGACAAAAGAGGCTCTTCTGGAAAGTGATGGTGATGAGGAATTTGCGGCACTGCCAGAACAGCACCGTTTCGTTATCCCTGATGGCTGTCACTGGCAAGATGTACGGGAACGTACCGAGAATCTTGGTGCTGCCATTGTGGGTGCCATGCGTGGCATCGAATTGGCCAATCCTGATACGCTTTATGGCGTACTCAGCATGTTTAGCGCTCAGAAATGGACAGACAAGAAAAATCTTTCAGACGGAAAGATACGTGACTTGATAGAGCACTTGAGCACAAAGAAGTTGGGCAATAGCGATTACCCGTCTGACCTAATGGGTGATGCCTACGAGATACTACTGAAGAAGTTTGCGGATGACTCAAAGGCTCAGGCAGGCGAGTTCTACACGCCACGCCCAGTCGTCCAGTTGCTGATTCGCATTCTCGACCCGCAACCAGGGGAATCTGTCTATGATCCTGCTTGCGGATCCGGTGGTATGCTCATTGAAGCCGTCCATCACATGAATCATAGTAGCCTTTGTTGTGGCAATATTTTCGGACAGGAGAAGAATGTGGTCAACTCGGCAATTGCAAAGATGAATCTTTTCTTGCATGGTGCCAGTGACTTTAATATCATGCAGGGCGATACGCTCCGCTCACCAAAGATTCTGCAGGGTAGCGAAGTTGCAAAGTTCGATTGTGTCATAGCCAACCCACCATTCTCTTTGGAGAAATGGGGTTCAGTGGAATGGTCCTCTGACAAATATGGTCGTAACATCTGGGGAACGCCCAGCGACTCATGCGGAGATTATGCATGGATTCAGCATATGATAAAGTCGATGGCACCAGGCTCTGGACGGATGGCTGTTGTGATGCCGCAAGGTGTCTTGTTCCGTGGTAACGAGGAAGGGCGTATTCGTGAGAAGTTGGTAAAGAGCGATATGGTGGAGGCGGTTGTAACGTTGGGAGACAAGCTCTTCTATGGTACAGGCCTATCTCCATGTTTACTCATTTTGCGACGGATGAAACCAGCAGTTCACAGTGCCAGGATATTAATGATTGACGGTACGAAAATCCTGACTCAAAAGCGTGCTCAGAACATTCTCGAGCCCAAAGATGTTGACCATCTATACGAACTCTACACTAATTACAAGAATGTGGAAGACTATTCGCAGGTAGTGACGCTTGACGAAGTAGCTGCAAAAGGTTATGATCTTTCCCCCAATAAATATGTGCAGTACCATCGTGAGGCGATAAAGCCTTATGCAGAAGTACTGGCTGAGTTTAAAGCTGCTTACGAAGAAGTGAAACAGCGTGAAGCAGAATTTAGAAAAATAATGGCTATATGAGCAATTTAGAAGATAAAATAGAGAAGCGCTATCGTTTGCCGGGCGAACAGATTCCCCTTGATGAACTGAAATCATTCTTATGGGGTGCAGCCACTCGTCTGCGTGGACAGATAGATGCAGCTGGATACAAAGAGTATATCTTTCCGTTGCTGTTCTTTAAACGCATTAGTGATGTTTACGATGAACAGTTCCAAGGCTTTGCTGCAGAAGGAGGCGATGAGTATGCTGAGATGCAGGCTGCAGAGTTGGCAATCCGTATTCCTGAAGGTGCTCATTGGCGTGATGTACGTGAAGTGACAGAAAATGTTGGTCAGCGACTTGTCGAAGCGTTTATAGCTATCGAACAGGCTAATCCTGGGGAAGAAGCGGATGGTCGTGTCATTGGAGGTCTTGAAGGAATCTTTGGCCCTAAGGATGGCTGGACAAACAAGGCAAAGATGCCTGACCATATCATCACCTCACTCATAGAGGACTTTTCCCGTTACGACTTGGGACTTAGTTCATGTCCTGCCGACGAAATGGGGCAGGCATACGAATATCTGGTAGGCAAGTTTGCAGATGATGCAGGCAATACCGCTCAGGAGTTCTATACCAATCGTACAGTAGTAACGCTGATGGCAGAAATACTTCAGCCACAGCCAGACGAAAGTATCTATGATCCCACGTGCGGTTCTGGTGGTATGCTTGTGAAATGTCTTGATTTCCTGCGTCAGAAAGGCTTACCATGGCAAGGAGTAAAGGTGTTCGGACAGGAAATCAATGCTTTGACCTCTGCCATAGCCCGTATGAATCTCTACTTGAATGGTGTTGAGGATTTCAGCATTGTTCGTGAAGACACACTGGCTCATCCCGCTTTTGTGGATGGCAGCCATTTACGGAAGTTTGATATCGTGTTGGCTAATCCGCCATATAGCATTAGCGAATGGAATAGGTCTGCCTTTGAACATGACAAATGGGGACGTAACATGTGGGGGACTCCTCCGCAAGGGAGAGCCGACTATGCGTTCATCCAACATATTGTCGCATCTATGAATAACGATCATGGGCGTTGTGCGATTCTTTTACCTCATGGCATATTATTCAGAAATGAGGAATCAGAAGTCAGAAAAGGACTTGTCCTCTCCGATAAGATAGAGGCCGTGATAGGTCTTGGCCCTAATCTTTTCTATAATGCCCCAATGGAGGCGTGTATCCTGATATGCAATAGTCGCAAGGCAAAAGAACTAAAGAACAAGGTTATTTTCATTAATGCCAAGTATGAAGTAACACGTAAGAATGCTGAAAGCTTCTTGGAAAATTCTCATATCAAGAAAATAACAGAAGCGTATAAAAGTGTAAACGATATAGCAGATTTCAAGCGGTTGGTTGACTTTGAAGAAATTGAAAAGAACCGTTTTGACCTAAGCATACAAAAATATGTTTACATTAGTGAGATAAATAAAGCGGAAGCAGTTTCTGCCGAAGACGCCTTGGCATCTTGGGAAAGGCAACACTCATTGCTGGTAAACTCTGTAGATACACTAATTGGAATGTTAGGCTCATGAACTATAGATTTGACAAAATAGCTTTCAATAGCACTGCAAAGAAAACTCCTACCGAATCCGACAAGGAACATTACATCGGATTGGAGCACATTGATAGCGAGTGTTTAGAAATCACTCGCTGGGGTTCTGATGTTGCTCCTATAGGTGAAAAGTTAATTATGAAAAAGGGCGATGTTTTGTTTGGCAAAAGACGAGCATACCAAAGAAAACTTGCCATTGCGCCTTTTGATGGCATCTTTTCTGCTCATGGAATGGTGCTTCGACCAAACGAAGAAGTTGTTGACAAGAACTACTTCCCGTTCTTCATGAGCTCCGACTTATTTATGGAAAGAGCCGTTCAAATCTCTGTTGGAGGACTATCACCAACCATCAATTGGAAGGACCTTCGTGAACAGGAGTTTCCTCTTCCCTCTCTCGCAGAACAAAAAGTTCTTGCGGATAAACTTTGGGCGGCTTATCGTCTGAAAGAATCATACAAGAAACTGCTTGTGGCCACTGAAGAAATGGTGAAATCGCAATTTATCGAGATGTTTGGAATAGCTGAATCAACAAAGCCTCTTGCAGACTTTATTGAAGGTTCGTTTCCTGGAGAATGGGGCCAAGAAGACAAAGATGGCTCTGGTGTTAAGGTGATTAGAACAACCAACTTCACTAATAATGGCAAGTTGGATTTATCTGATGTTGTTACTAGGGACATTGATTCGGCAAAGATTGAGAAAAAGAAACTATTCAAAGGAGATATCATATTAGAAAGGTCTGGTGGAACCAATGATAATCCCGTCGGCAGAGTTGTTTATTTCGAGGAAGATGGAGTATATCTGTTCAATAATTTCACTCAGCTTCTCAGATGTAAAGAAGGTGTCAACTCTCTTTTTATATTCTATTCGTTATTCAACTATTATCAGATGAATAAGAATGTGATAAGAAGCATGGGTAATAAGACAACCGGCATCCAAAACTTAAAGATGGATAGGTATTGGCAAATTCCTATTGCCGATGTATCTACTGAACGCCAGAAAGAGTTTGAATCCATCTTTCGACAGGCCGATAAATCGTATCCCTTTGGAGAGGATGGGGAGAATATCAACATACGTTTTTTCAGTGATGTACCATCAGAAAACCGATGTGTGGTCACTAACCAATGGGAATTTCCTCGTAAAAGTAAGGAGGGCGGTAAAAGATTGGACCTTGTTTACATTATTAATGGTATCCCTATGGTAATCGGTGAGGCGAAGACACCTGTTAAGTCTTCTATCACATGGGCTGATGGCGCTACCGATATTCTTCACTACCAGAAAAGCATACCAGAAATGTTCGTGCCGAATATCTTTACGTTTGCCAGTGAGGGTAAGGAACTACAGTATGCCAGTATTGGATGCCCTGTTGACAAATGGGGACCGTGGTATGCAGATGAAGATCGCCGTCATGGAAGTCTTGATGACGTAGAACACAACTATATTTCTCTGTTCACACCAGAGAGACTACTTGATATCTATCGCTATTATACAGTATTTACAGGTACGTCTGCCGGTCGTAAAATTAAGATTGTATGCCGCTATCAACAATATCTTGGTGGTGAGGCCATTGTGCAGCGCGTACTCAATACTTACCGGGCAGGTAAAGGTCCTAAGAAGGGACTCATCTGGCACTTCCAAGGCTCGGGCAAGTCCTGGCTCATGGTGTTTGCGGCACAAAAACTACGTCGCCAAAATGACTTGAAAGCTCCTACAGTTGTAATTGTGGATGACCGTATCGACCTTGAAGACCAGATTACGGGCGACTTTACCCGTGCTGAGATTCCTAATGTGGATGGTATCTCATCTAAGGAAGAACTGGAAACGAAAATACACCAGCGCAAGATTCTTATTACTACCATCTTTAAGTTCGGTGATTTAAGTGATGGCGAGGTGATTGATGACCGTGATAATATTATCTTGCTTATGGACGAAGCACACCGTACACAAGAAGGCGATCTTGGAAAGAAAATGAGGACAGCTTTACCGAATGCTTTTTTCTTTGGTTTAACAGGTACTCCTATTAATCGCAACGATCATAATACGTTTGCATGCTTCGGAAGTGAGGAAGATGAGTTTGGCTATATTTCTAAATACACGTTCCAAAACTCAGTGGCAGATGGCGCAACGCTGGAGTTGAACTTTAAGACAGTACCAGTTGAAATGCACTTGGACGAAGAGAAACTTCAGGCTGAGTTTGATGCGCTGACAGACCAAATAAGCGAAGAGGACAAACAGGAATTGGTACGCCGTACCAGCGTGGAGGCGTTTTTTACAGCAGAGAAACGCATCAATGACGTATGCAAATATATCGTTAACCATTTTCGTGAATATATCGAGCCAACAGGCATGAAGGCACAGGTAGTAGTTTATAACCGTGATTGCTGCGTAAAATACAAAAAAGCACTTGACGCTTTACTGGGTACTGACGACCAGACGACGATTGTGATGCATACCGCAGGCGATAAAGCTGACGAGTATAAGGCATACAAACGTAGCCGCGACGAGGAAAAGAAACTGCTTGACCAGTTCCGTGATCCGTTGTCACCTCTAAAGTTCGTCATTGTTACCTCGAAATTGCTGACAGGTTTCGATGCGCCAATTCTTCAATGTATGTATCTTGATAAGCCCATGAAGAATCACACACTACTGCAGGCTATTTGTCGTACCAATCGAACATACAATGAAAATAAGAAGTGCGGTTTGATTGTGGACTTCGTTGGCGTATTTGAAGATGTGGCCAAGAGTCTTGCCTTCGATGAAGAAAGTGTGAAGACCATTGTCAAGAACATGGATGAGATAAAGGCACTTATACCAAACTTTATGCAGGAATGTCTTGATTTCTTCCCTGGAGTAGACCGTACAATTGGAGGTTGGGAGGGCTTGACAGCTGCGCAACAATGTTTAAAGGACGAAGGAGTAAAAACTAAATTTGCACGTCATTTTGCACGACTGGCCAAGGCTTGGGAAATCATTTCTCCAGACGAGTTCTTAGCACCATATTCTAACGACTACACGTGGATGGCCCAGGTTTATCAGAGTGTACGTCCTGTGAGTGGTGGTAACTTGATTTGGACGCTGCTTGGTGCAAAGACTATTGAAATCATTCACAAGAATATTGATACCATAGATATAGGCACACCGTTAGAAGATCTGGTCGTAGATGCAGATATTATTGATTCGGTTCTGGAGGATGAGAAAAAACGTCAAAAGAAGATTGTCGAGGTGGAGAAAATGCTGAAGATTCGCCTCGGTGAACATAAAGGCGACCCGAAGTTTAAGAAATTTGCTGAGAAACTGGATGAACTGCGTGAACGTATGGAACAGAATCTTATTTCGAGCATAGACTTCTTGAAACAATTGTTACAGATGGCTCGTGAACTGCTGGAAGAGGAAAAGAAGATGGAGCAGCCTCAGGACAAACACGCTCAGGCTCGCGCAGCATTGACTGACCTATTCCAAAGTATCAAGACAGAGGACACACCGTTTATAGTTGAACAGGTGGTGAACGACATTGACAATGAAGTAGTCAATATCATCCGACAGTTTAATGATGCTTTCCAGAGCGTGACCGCAAAACGTGAGATTAAAAAGAAGCTTCGTTCTATCCTTTGGATAAAATACCAGATTAAGGACAATGATGTATTTGAAAAGGCTTATCAATATATTGAAATGTATTATTAAGTAAAGGCTATTTATTAGATAATGTTACAGTCATTATTACCAATTAAACTCAAGGAGGGTGATCCTTCACATCAGACAGTGGATGAACTGGCTGAGGTACTTAGTCATGCTTTGGAAAATGAGGATATTAGAAATATAGCGCTGACAGGTCCATTTGGCTCAGGTAAAAGTTCTATTATCCAAACTTTAATGGAAGAACATGAAGAATTCCATTATCTCCCCATTTCTTTAGCAACATTGCAAGCAGATGAAGGCAGAGAAGCACCAAATAATGCTGTCAAAGACATAGAGGCTTTAAACAGAAAAATAGAATATAGCATACTCCAACAAATCATTTATAAGGAGAAAGCGAGTACTGTCCCAAATTCAAGATTTAAGAGGATTGTACATATAGAGAAGGAATATTTACGGTTCTATTCGATATGTGGAGTTTTGTTTATTCTTGCTTTTATATCAGTTTTCTTTCCAAATCTTATAGAGGGCTTCTTTTACTTTTCTCATTTGGTGAAATATAAAGCCTTGATAGTTTTCTTTGCCTCTCTTTATTTATTATGGGCCTTATACCATATATTCAGGTACATCATAAAATCCTATTCAAACTCCAAACTAAATAAGCTCAATCTGAAGGATGCACAAATAGAAATTGAAGAAGAAAATTCAATCTTCAATAAGCATCTCGATGAGATATTGTATTTCTTTCAGGTTACGCCCTATAATGTTGTTGTGATAGAGGATCTTGATAGATTTGAAACGGAAAAAATATACCTAAAATTAAGAGAACTGAATCAGTTGGTGAATGAGTCTAAGATTGTTGGACGCCATATTGTTTTCCTTTATGCCATCAAAGATGATGTTTTTGTGGATGAAGCAAGAACTAAGTTTTTTGATTACATAACAACAGTAATACCAGTTATCAATCCTTCGAATTCAAAAGCAAAATTAAAAGCAGCTTTGCATGCCAGAGGATTTGAAGATGACGAAATCCCTGATGAGGACTTGTCAGAAATGGCTTTCTTTATTCAGGATATGAGAATATTGACTAATATTGCCAATGAATATAGTCAATATCGCAATAAACTGTATGATCCTAATAAAAAGAATCTCAATTTGACAAAGTTGTTGGCAATGATAGTTTACAAAAACTATTTCCCAAATGACTTTGCTCAGTTACATCGAAGAGAAGGTTCTGTATATAAATGTCTTAGTTCTAAGCGGTTATTTGTGGCAGAAGCTTTAAAAGTTTTAGATACAAAAACAAAGCTGTTAGAAGAAAAGAAGAAAAGGATAGAAGAAAATGGGCATTTGAAGGAATCCGACTTGCGATATTTGTTCTTGCAGGAATTGCGAGAGGCAGTCCATGTATCTATGTTGTCTATTCAGATAGACAATCAATACTATACACTTAGACAGATTTCTCAAAATGAAAACATATTTGATAAGTTAAGCAAGTTATCATCCATACGTTATCAATATTCTTATTATGGATCGGCATATAATCAATCTGCAAATGTGAGTTTTGATTCTATTGATAAGAAAATAAAGTTTAAAGAAAGAATAGATGCTATAAAAGCTGCTGGTAAAGTTATTCAAAAAGAGGAAAAAGAACTTCAAAAAGAGAGGCTTAAAATACAGTCACAGAAATTATATCTTCTTTTGAAAACATACAATCTAGGTGATAGTGAATTGTATAGAGGCTTCAACCTATCCCCATTGATGGATGTCTTTATCCGTCAAGGATATATTGACGAAGATTATTACGATTACATATCATATTTCTATCCAGGAATGGTATCTTTGGCTGACCGTGATTTACTCTTATCCATGAAACGTCAAATTAAGAAAGAATACACTTATCATATAGACAAGATAAACAACTTTGTCAAAGAGTTGAAACCATATATGTTTGAACATGACGCAATACTAAATAATGACTTATTGGATTATCTGGCTTGCAAGAATAATGCCAAAGAGCGTGATATGTTTACACAAATGATGAGCAGACTAGAGAAAGTTGATGCTCCTTTAGGTTTCTTAGCTCAATATTATCAGTTGGGCAAACAGAAGGAAAAAGTCTTTTCTGAATTTATCAAATGGGACACGTACCAGTCATGGCAGATGATAGAGACTCATAGCAATACTGAAGAACAACAACTTCTACGAGAGGGCTGGCTAAAATACTGTGATGAGGTAACCGAAATACAGTCACTTTGGCTTAATGAAAACTATTCATTTTTGTCGTCAAGGGTGGAGAATATTGGTTTAGAAAAGTGCAAAAAACTGATTAAAGGATGCCTCTTTACAGATATTGATGATAATAGTGAGGAACTTCTTTCCGAAGTCATAGAGCAATGGCATTATGATGTCAGTACGAAGAACCTTTGTTTTATCGTTAATTATCTGAACAAGGATAGTGGTACAGATGCCAACAATCTAAATCTGACAAGAATTACTGATACCCATCATCCAGAATTAGAAAAGTATGTGAAACATGCCTTTATAGATGCGTTTACGTGCTTCTCTGCTAATTGTAAAGATGAATCTGTTGAGAACATCTTATATATTCTTAATCATAAGGATTTGAAGCCTGAACAGAAAATATCATATTTAAAAGGACAGGAAAATCTGTTGGCTGATTTTACAGATGTTAATGATGAGTTTAGAGAAATTGCAATTAAATCACAGATAATTACTCCAACTTGGGAAAATATTGATTGTTATTTCAATAAGAATGGAGGAGTTACAGATGAATTGCTAAGCTATATTGAATATTATTACGCAGAATTAGAAGATGAATGTTCAGATGACATAGAATCAAAAGGAACTTTGTTTAATGAATTATTAGGATCATCAAAATTGAGTTTAAAAGCATATCGTTCGATAAGTAAAGCATTCAATAACAAGTTCGACGGCTTTGAGAAGTTAGGACAACTGGACCGAGAACGTCTTTTGGTTCTTTTGGCTGACGATAAAATTGCTTTCACAGAAGCTAATATTGATATTATGCAAAAAATGACAATCTATCCTGATTATCTAATACATTATCAGAAAGATTTTTTGAATAATATAGAATATGCATATAATATAGATGTTTTTGATGCCTTGACCCTGCTGGATTCGGACGAGTTCTCGTTGCAAGATAAAAGAAAAATAATAGGAATATTATCTCCCAAAGTAATGGCAGGTTCACAAGACCTTGCAGACAAAATAATAAAAATAATATTGGCTGCTGATGATATCTTGGTTGGTCAGGATGCTCTTAATGGGGTGTTGACTATAGCAGAAAACGAAAAGAATAGAGTTTTAATAGCAAGCCAAATGCTTTCTAATTATTCATATAATAATGATGGAATCTCATCACTATTATCGATATTAGGTGGGAAGTTTGCAGTAATTGCAGAAAGGAGGAAACATCCGGTTCTTGAAAACAGTGCAGGGAATGTTGCCTTGTTATCTAGACTAAAAGATTTAGGCTTTATTTCTTCAACGACTCCAGAAAAAGATGGAATAAAAGTCAATCCGAAAAGAAAATAAAAATTGATTATCTTTGCATACGATATGGACAATACAAACGAAATAGAGATGTTCTCACCAGAAGAAATGCAGTCGCCCTTTGAGGCTATCAAAGAGACGGATGGTGAGGGGCGTGAGTGGTGGAACTCACGTAAGTTGGCGCGACTCATGGGTTACCAGAAGTACTGGAACTTCGAGCGGCTGATGGACAAGGTATCCTCCTTCCTTCAGCAAGAGAAGGGCTTAGACCTAAAGGAGCACATGGTGGAGATAGAGGAGATGGCGCAACTGAATAATGGTGGCTATCGACAAGTGAAATCCATCAGACTGTCAAGAACTGCCTGTGTAGCAATTGCCTTGAACGCTGACCAGAAGAAGCCTATTGTGAAGGCTGCCAAGGAATATTTCACCAGTAAGATGAACGCTCAGGAGCTGGCTACAAGCGTTGAGGGTAACGTTTTGATA
>Ga0247608_10003770_pt1 | contig 17426 bp, 12 predicted proteins | sample 176DNAGHGlowgp2_FD_193490 | JGI IMG/M metagenome (GOLD analysis project Ga0247608, IMG submission 193490) | Sheep rumen microbial communities from Palmerston North, Manawatu-Wanganui, New Zealand - 1766 DNA GHGlow gp2 | ecosystem: Host-associated > Mammals > Digestive system > Stomach > Rumen ... | reverse complement strand
TTAACGTGCGGCTTTGTACGTTCAAACTTTGCCTTTGCCATTTTAATTTCCTCCAATTAAAATAAATAACTTGATTTTGTTTGCTCGCCTGTTATATAGCGCTATCAACCATTGTATAAGTTTTTGCGCCATATTTCAAGTAAACTCAAAGTAATTTGCGAGCGATAATTACTTTTTGAGTATTTCTTCCATAATGCTCTTAGGAGCTTCTGCGAAGTGGCTGATCTGCATTACGAATGTGCCACGGCCCTGTGTTGCGGAACGCAGTGCTGTTGCGTAACCGAACATGTTTGCCAGAGGTACTTCGGAATGAACCTGCTGAGTTCCGTTAAGAGGCTCGATTGACTTGATCATGCCGCGACGTGCATTGAGTCCGCCGATAACATCTCCGAGATAATCATCAGGTACTTCAACATCAACCTTCATGATAGGCTCGAGGAGGCAAGGATCTGCCTTTGCCATACCTGCTTTGAAGCCCATGGATCCGGCGATCTTGAATGCCATTTCAGATGAGTCGACATCGTGGTAAGAACCGTCAAAGACAGTAACCTTAACGTCAACAACAGGGTATCCGCCAAGGACACCTGCCTGCATAGCTTCCTGAACTCCGGCATCGATAGGAGCGATAAATTCCTTAGGAATAGAACCGCCGACTGTCTCATTGTGGAATGAGTAGCCTTCACCGGGCTCAGCGGGTTCAAGTCTGAGCCAGCAGTCGCCGTACTGACCATGACCACCGGACTGACGGACGAACTTGCCCTGTGCCTCGACGGTCTTCCTGATCGTCTCTTTGTAAGATACCTGCGGTGCACCTACATTTGCTTCGACCTTGAACTCGCGGAAAAGACGGTCAACGATGATGTCGAGGTGAAGCTCACCCATACCGGCGATGATCGTTTGTCCTGTCTCCTGGTTTGTATATGTCTTGAAAGTAGGATCCTCTTCTGCAAGCTTCTGGAGAGCGATGATCATCTTCTCCTGTGAAGCCCTGCTCTTAGGCTCGATCGCAACCTCGATAACAGGCTCGGGGAACTCCATGGATTCAAGGATAACAGGATGATCCTCGTCGCAGAGCGTGTCACCTGTCGTTGTATCCTTGAGACCTACTGCAGCAGCGATATCACCGGAGAATACTTCGTTGATCTCCTTTCGCTCGTTAGCATGCATCTGCACGATACGGCCGATACGCTCCTTCTTGTTCTTTGTAGCGTTGAGAACATAAGAACCTGACTCGAGCACACCGGAATAAACTCTGAAGAAGCAGAGTTTACCTACGAACGGGTCTGTAGCGATCTTGAATGCGAGAGCAGCGAAAGGACCGTTGTCATCTGCAGGTCTCTCCTCCTCTGCCTCTGTATCGGGGTTAACACCCTTGATAGCAGGGATGTCGAGAGGTGAAGGCATGTAGTCGACGATAGCATCCAGAAGCATCTGTACACCCTTGTTCCTCAATGATGTACCGCATGCTACGGGGATTGCCTTACAAGCACATGTTGCCTTACGGAGAGCTGCCTTGAGTTCTTCAACGGAGATCTCTTCTCCCTCGAGGAACTTCATTGTGAGCTCGTCGTCTGTCTCTGCGATCTTCTCGATCATCGTATCTCTTCTGGACTGAGCCTCATCAGCAAGTTCAGCAGGGATATCTGTGATCTCGTACTGCATTCCGTCTTCGCTCGTGTAGATCTCGGCCTTCATTGTCATGAGGTCGATGATGCCTTTGAAGGAATCTTCCTTGCCGATAGGCATCTGAATTGCGATTGCATTGTTCTTGAGACGTTCAACGATCATGCTGATAACGTGATCGAAGTCAGCTCCGAGGATATCCATCTTGTTAACGAATACCATACGGGGAACACCATAGTGCTCTGCCTGTCTCCAAACTGTCTCTGTCTGAGGCTCAACGCCGCCTCTTGCGGACATAACCGTAACGGCGCCGTCCAATACACGCAGAGATCTCTCAACCTCTACTGTAAAGTCAACGTGGCCGGGCGTATCAATGATGTTGATACGGTGGTTCTTCCAAGGTGCTGTCGTAGCAGCAGACGTGATCGTGATACCTCTCTCCTGCTCCTGAACCATCCAGTCCATGGTAGCAGCACCTTCGTGAACCTCACCCATCTTACGGTTAACACCGGAATAGTAGAGGATTCTCTCGGTGGTTGTTGTCTTACCGGCGTCGATATGAGCCATAATTCCGATATTTCTGGTTTTCTCCAGCGGATATTGTCTCTTCTCCATCTTCTCAAATAACTCCTTACCGACTGATTAACGGTTGTAATGTGCGAAAGCCTTATTAGCTTCTGCCATCTTGTGCATGTCTTCCTTCTTCTTGAATGCACCGCCTGTTGCATTTGCCGCATCCATGAGTTCGCCTGCAAGACGCTCTCTCATAGTGCGCTCTGATCTTGTTCTTGCCGCACCGACAATCCAGCGCAGACCAAGAGTAAGACGGCGGGGCTCTCTAACTTCCATAGGAATCTGGTAGTTTGCACCACCTACACGGCGAGCCTTACACTCAAGCTGAGGCATAACATTCTCTAAAGCCTTATAGAATACATCCAAAGGCTCTTCGCTCGTGCGCTCTTTGATGATATCAAAAGCACCGTAGCAGATCTTCTGGGCTACACCCTTCTTGCCGTCGAGCATGATGTTGTTGATAAGCTTGGATACCTTCACATCATTGTAGACGGGATCGGGTAGAACCTTTCTCTCTGGGATATTGCCTTTCCTGGGCACTTTACTTCCCTCCTTTATGATTTACAGTATTCTGAAACCATAGGTACTCACGTTTCAGTAAATTCTTTTGGACGTGTCTTCGTGCTTCTCAGTCAAAGTTCTCCCATCGAACAATGGTATATGAACAATGTACTGATCACTTCAGTTTGTCCATCCTCTTAGTACTTGCGAGGATTACTTCTTAACCTTAGCAGCCTTAGGCTTCTTAGCACCGTACTTGGATCTACCCTGCATACGGTTAGCAACGCCTGCTGTATCAAGTGTTCCTCTGATGATGTGGTAACGTACACCAGGAAGGTCCTTAACACGACCGCCTCTGATGAGAACAACAGAGTGCTCCTGAAGGTTATGTCCGATTCCCGGAATGTAAGCTGTTACTTCGTAGCCGTTTGTTAAACGTACACGGGCAACCTTACGGAGAGCCGAGTTAGGCTTCTTAGGCGTTGTTGTCTTAACAACTGTGCAAACACCACGCTTTTGAGGGGAGGACAGATCTGTCTCTCTCTTCTTGATGGTGTTAAGACCAGCCTGAAGAGCCGGTGATGCAGACTTGAATGACTTTGACTGTCTGCCGGACTTAACTAACTGATTAAATGTAGGCATCAATACATCTCCTTTCATAATATTTGCCGCACAGATACACGACAAGACGGGCATCTTGTGAGCAATTAAGTATACAACGCGTGTTTGAAAATGTAAATAATCATTTTGCAGGCATGGTATTTGCCATGATCAAAGCATTTATCTGCTCTTTGACAAGATTTATATCGAGAGGGAGCTTGTCCGACTCATAGGTAAAAATAATATCCCTGCCCGGCATAAATCCAAACTCAACATAATGATTGATCTTCCATCCGGCATCCGTCCTGTACTCTTTGCTGTTCATCAGCCCGAAATGCTCGATAACAAATGCTCTGCCTATCTCAGGTACCCAGACTACAAAATCCGGATACTCAATAACACCTTCAGTTATCTCGAACTCAGTCTCATAGACAAATTCAAACCCGAGCTCAGTCAGGAGCTGCGCGATACTCAGCTCCGACTTGGACCTGAACTTTATATCTCCAAGCATCGGTGCATACTCCGGCTTCGGCCTCGGATTACTGTCGCCGTATCTGACACATGCGTCAAAGAACCTGCGGTTCATCCACAGGCCCTCCTTCGCCACGCGGTGCGGGGACCGGTACTGCATGTACCCCTCTGCCTCGGCAAGTTCTTCAGACAGCTTCCTGCGCCTGCCGTCAAGCTCCATGAACCGCACGGCTTCGGGCTTGGTGCATGTGATCCTCTTCCCCTTCATTTCGGGATGCCCGGGCCATTCGGTGATGTGCACTCCCGGGTAATGCCGGCGTATCATGATCTCGTGTCCCGTGGGCAGATCTGCAAGTTCTTTCCTGAGATAAGCACACTTCAGTCCGGCATGTTCGAGCGACAAGATCATGATCATGCCCTCACTTTCACAGATTTATACACAGATTGTAACATAAAATGTGTAAGATTTTGTGAATACTCCGATTTTTGAGGCTTGCGGATCTAAATTCACAGAATCATACACAGATTTACGCGAAAAATGTGTATGTTTCCGTGAGTCACAACTCTCCCAAAAACCCTTTGCCTTACAAAGCAATCCGTGTTATAGTTTGAGCTGTTTGGTTATAAATAAATAAACTATAAAAGGAGCGTGTTTTATGACGAAAGTTAAATTCACCGAGACAGTGTTGCGCGATTCACAGCAGTCGCTCATCGCTACCCGTATGCCTTTCGAGGACTTCGAGGGCATATTGGAGAAGTTGGACAATGCAGGCTATTATTCCCTTGAGTGCTGGGGCGGCGCCACATTCGATTCCTGCCTCCGTTACCTCGATGAGGATCCCTGGGAGAGACTGCGCAAGATCAAGGCAGTCTGCAAGAAGACTCCTCTTCAGATGCTTATCCGTGGTCAGAACATTCTTGGCTACAAGCACTATCCTGACGATGTCGTAAGGCTTTTCTGCCGTAAGGCTGCCGAGGACGGTATGGATATCTTCAGGATCTTCGACGCTTTGAACGACTTCAGGAACATCGAAGTTTGCATTGACGAGGTCAAGAAGTGCGGTAAGCACGCTCAGGGTTGCATCTGCTACACGACATCTCCTGTTCACACGATCGAGAAATATGTTGAGATGTGCAAGGAACTCAAGGAAATGGGCGTTGATTCCATCGCTATCAAGGATATGGCAGGTATCTGCTCCCCCAAGGAGGCATACGATCTCGTTAAGGCTGTTAAGGCTGAAGTTGATATTCCTCTCTTCTTCCATACACACCACACAACAGGTATGGGCCCTATGACACTGCTCAAGGCAGTTGAGGCCGGCTGTGACGGTATCGATACGGCTATCTCCACAATGGCAGGCGGAACATCCCAGCCCGCTACCGAGACAATGTCCTACACACTCAGCCAGTTCGGCTACGAGTCCGGTCTTGATATGGACAGCCTCAAGGAAATCGCTGATTATTTCAAGCCCATCAGAAAGAAGTTCCTCGATAACGGTACTCTTAATCCTGAGGTCATGGGTATCAAAGCTGATATCCTCAAGTATCAGGTTCCGGGCGGAATGCTCTCCAACATGATCGCTAACCTCAAGGACATGAATGCTCTCGACAAGTTCGATGAAGCACTTGCTGAGATCCCCTCAGTCCGTAAGGATATGGGATATCCGCCGCTCGTTACACCTCTGTCCCAGATGGTAGGTAACCAGGCTGTATCCAACGTTCTTCTCGGTGAGAGATACAAGAACATCTCCAAGGAGATCAAGGCTTATCTCCGCGGTGAGTACGGAAGAGCTCCCGGAGAGATCAACAAGGAACTCATTGACAAGTGCTGGAAAGAAGACGAGCTCGTCAAGGGCCGTTATGCTGATTCGCTTGAGCCTTTGTTCGAGAAGACGAAGAAAGAACTCGGCAAGACAGCAAGATCAGATGAGGATGTCCTCTCTTACATCGCTTTCCCTCAGGTAGCTGAGAAGTTCTTCGCAGCACGTGAGGAGAAGGAATCCAACACAGTTAACTACACAATCGAGAAAAAGGAGGACTGATCCAGGATGACTTTAGGGTCCATTATAGCTTTAGCAGCAGAAGAGACAGCCACAAGCGAGTCTTCGGCATCCATGGCTGTAAATGAGCTCGGACAGAAGGTCGCCCCTATAGGGGATGCACTTCTCTATGCTCTTTTTACTATCGCTATCGTTTTTGCTGCTCTCCTTATTATCTTTGTATGTATCAGGATCTTCTCCGCTATTCTGAATGCGTTCGATCACAAGAAAGATACATCAACAGAGGTCCCTGTTGCTGCAGCGGCAACAACGGCGCCGGCAGCTCCCAAGGCATCAGTACCCGAGGAGGAATTCTCATCAGGTTCATTGAAGCTCAAAGGCTGCGATGAGAAGACTGCCGCGATGATCATGGCAATCGTCAGCGACAACACGGGTATCCCGCTGTCAGAACTTGTTTTCAAATCCATAACGCTTGTTGAGAATAAATAAAGGAGAGTGTTCAAATGATCTATAACGTAACAATTAACGATAAAGTATATGAAGTCGAGGTGGAGAAAGGCAAAGCTAATCTCATCAAGACTACGGCAGTTGCGGCAGCACCCGCACCTGCAGCAGCTCCCGCGGCAGCACCTGCAGCAGCTCCGGCTCCCGCCGCAGCAGCACCTGCAGCAGTTGCAGCAAATGCAACACCCGTGAATGCACCTATGCCCGGCACCATCCTTAACGTCAAGGTTAACGTCGGCGACCAGGTCAAAGAAGGTGATGTTGTTGTTATCCTTGAAGCTATGAAGATGGAGAACGAGATCTGTGCCCCCAAATCAGGTATTGTAGCTCAGGTTCTCACAGCTAAGGGTTCCACTGTCAACACCGGCGACGCAATGATTTCTATTTCTTAAGTACGGAGGTTACCCAAAGTGATTGATGCTTTAATTAAAATCTGGGAATCATCCGGCCTTGCCAACATGGATATCCGTTCAGGTATCATGCTCATCGTCGCTTGTTTCCTTATCTATCTTGCAATAGGAAAGAAGTTTGAGCCTTTGCTCCTTCTGCCTATTGCTTTCGGTATGCTCTTGAGCAACCTGCCTCTCGCAGACCTCTACCATCCCGACATCTTTATTAACGACACAGGTCACATTGACTGGTCTTATTTCTCCACAATGGAGAGCGTAGGCCTTCTTGACCTCATCTACATCGGTGTTAAGACAAGTATCTTCCCCTGTCTGATCTTCATGGGTGTCGGTGCAATGACCGACTTCGGACCCCTTATCGCGCGTCCTTCATCACTCTTTATGGGTGCGGGTGCACAGTTCGGTATCTCTTTCGCGTTTGTCATCGCATCTGTTCTGGGATTTACGGCAAGCGAGGCTGCTTCCATCGCCATCATCGGTGGTGCTGACGGCCCTACGGCTATCTATCTCACAACACATCTGGCACCTCATCTTCTGCCGGCTATCGCCATTGCAGCATATTCTTATATGGCCCTGATCCCGGCTATCCAGCCTCCGATCATGAAGCTCCTTACAACAAAGAAACAGCGTGCTATCAAGATGGAACAGGTACGTTCAGTATCAAAGATCGAGAAGATCTGCTTCCCGATCATAGTTGTGGCTGTTTGTGCCCTCCTGATCCCTTCAGTGGCACCTCTGCTCGGTATGCTCATGTTAGGTAACCTGTTCAAAGAATCCGGTGTTACAGACCGTCTCTCTGACACTGCCTCCAACGCCCTCTGCAATATCGTTACGATCTGTCTCGGTACAACAGTAGGTGCAACGGCAAGAGGCGAGACATTCCTTACATGGGAGACATTGAAGATCGTTCTTCTCGGTATTATCGCATTCGCCTTCTCAACAGTCGGCGGACTCCTTATCGCTCAGATCATGTACTTCCTCTCAGGCGGCAAGATCAACCCTCTCATCGGTTCTGCAGGCGTATCCGCAGTTCCTATGGCAGCGCGTGTATCCAACACAGAAGGCAAGAAGGCAAATCCTTCCAACTTCCTTCTCATGCACGCTATGGGTCCTAACGTCGCAGGCGTTATCGGTTCCGCTGTCGCAGCCGGTGCACTGCTCAGCCTGTTCGGCGGCTGACGGATAAGGTAAGGCTGGACATAACTTACAGACTTACAAAGACTGCTCCGGGCGATCCGGGGCAGTTTTTTATGTCTCCCGGCAACTTCAGTCTGACTTAGTATGGAATAATATATTTATATAAAGCAGATCAGTCGTCGAGCTTGATCCTCGTCTTGTCCTTACCGTTGATCATCGCAGTGCACTTGCAGTCAGAGAATATGATGTTATCCTCAGATGCGGCGAACAGTTCATCGTAATCGGAATCGCCGTTGACATATATGGTGCAGCTCGTGATGCTTATCTTTGCATCAGTAACGAAGCTTCCGATAAAGGCGGAGGACTTGCCTGAGAAATCACAGTTCAGCGTAGAGAGATTGACCTTGACCTGTGTAGTCTCTGAAGAGAGCGAACCGACGCACATAAGCTTGTCCGCTTCGCCTGAGACAAGAACATAACCGTTATTGATGCTCGAGGCACTCTTCCTGCCTGACAGCGTGCCGATGACAACGCCTTCCGTACCTGTCAGCCTGCACTCGAGCGACAGCTTATCGATATAGATATCGCAGTCACCTTCAATGGAACCGATAGCAACGCCCCTTGTTGCAGAATTGGTGATGTGGCATTCACAGTTCGTTACGATCGGCTGCGTCTCACCGTATACCGATCCAATGCCAACACCGTTCTGGCCGGACATGTTGATAAGATATCTTCCTTTGTTGATGTGGATCTCACCGCCATTGCCGGAACCGATACCGATACCCTGTGATGAATCGATATTGATCTCTATTGTGCCGTCCTGATCGAAAACAAGATCACCGTGATCCATCGTAAGCGCGTTGCCGATACCATATGCTTCAAGCTTGTTGACATTGATCTTGAGCGAACCGTCACCGGAGAACATGACTCTTGATGACGCAGGCACCCTGATGCCGCCGCCTTCCATGACGCACTCGCCTTCAAATTCGATCATGACGTCGCAGCCTTCACCGATAAGGACGGCATTGCCTGTCTGCTTGCCTGACAGACCGACATTCTCGAGAACGAGGCTGCCCTGATATCCGTCCTCTGCAACGATGTAAAGATCCGTATCAAATCCGGGCGCACCGGCGATGGTGATGTCTCTGTAAGTCATTTCGGCATTGGGAAGCACGATCCTGCTGTAACCTTCCTCAACGAGTACGGGAAGCGAAATGCGTCCTTCCCTTCCGGCCACATATACATTGCTCTTCGCATCATGTTCGATCAGGCGGTCCAGTTCGAGAATCTGCTTCTTGACCTTAGGATCGATCTCCTTGATGATCTCAGCCGAAGGCTTCGCCACGAAGAAGCCCTGAACGAGATCCACCCCGAGCTGGAGAACGACCTTATACTCTTCTATCGTCTCAACGCCCTCGGCGAGAGCCATGATGCCGTTCTCATGCGAGAACGAGATGATATCCTTCACGAAATGCTGCTTCTGCGGCGACTTCTGTATATTCGTCAGGAGCATCCTGTCGATCTTCACGTAGTCGGGCATATACGCAAGAAGATTGGTAACGTTGGAATAGCCCGTGCCATAATCGTCGATCGCAGTCTTAAGACCCGCGTCCTCATATCTCTTCTTGATCTTGGCCATCTCGGATTCCTTGAGCTCAGACTGTTCCGTGAACTCTACTACGATCCTGTCAGCAAGACTCTCTGCCTTCCTGGTGACTTCCTCAAAATCAGAATCCTTCAGGACATGTCCCGGGATACTGTTGATGAATATCTTAGACCCGTCCGCGAACGAATCCGTCTTCGCCACAAAGATATCAAGGACGTTATTGAATGTTGCTTTCTCTATGTCATAAAGGCGGTTGAAGAACTCGGCATACTTGAGCACTACGGGAGGCGCCATGTAAGGCTCGCATACTGCGCGCATCAGTGCCTCATAAGCATAGATCTTACCCGTTGAAGCTTCTATGATGGGCTGGAAATGATAGTTCAGGCGGTTGTTCTCGATGATGTCGTGAACGACCTTAGCCTGCTCCTGCTCTTCCGCAGTCAGGTTCTCACCGCCCTCGATCCTGGCGATATTGCGCTTCTTGACGTTCTTGTTGTTGACCGCGATTCCTACCAGTCGTTCAAAATCATTCTTTGTAACCACTGTTCCTTTGGAGCTTCCGTAGGATATCTCCAGCTTAAACCTGCTGTCCTGATCATTCAATTCCGACAGGAGCTTGTCAGAATCTTCCGTAAAGGTACTAACCTTGAGATCCCTGCCGTCGATCCTGGCGGCAACAAAAAACTCGCCGTTGCCAAGGGCATAGATGCATTCATTATCAGCGATCTTGCGGAGCACTTCGGCGATCTTGACGATTGCGGCATCTCCCGCCTCACGTCCGAATTCATTATTGATCCCTGAGAGATTCTTGATATCGACTGCTATGACTCCTACATCGATACTCGTATCCCCGTTCCTGAACCTGTTCAGGACGTTCTCGACCTGCTTCTGGAATCCCTTATAGTTGTAGAAACCCGTAAGGGGATCACGGACCATGTTCGCCTCAAGGGCTGCGTTCGTCAGGCGGAGCTGCTCCTGTCTCCTGAAGTACTCAAGACCTCTCGTGACGCACCTGAGCCAGATCCTGTACTGCTCTGAATGTGATTCCGGTTCATTGCTGGACAGAACGGAATAACCATATGTCATATCCTCAAAGTAGATGGGTGTAAAGAAGAATACCCTTGGCTTTTCCCTCTCCTCTGACAGATAAGGAACAAGGTCTTTCCTGTCAAAAAGCTCATCCATGCCGATCTTGTCCTGACCCGCATTCTCAGGCCCGCAGTACAGAACGTGCACCATCTTAGGCGTAAACGGGTCCTCGCTTCTCAGATCGCCCGTATTATAATCCTGCCAGTTATCATTAAGGCAGAGGCTGAAACCCTCGAAAGGCCTGATCTGATAAGTATACGAGAATACTGTATTCATGAGTCCATAGAATGTTGACTGGGACAGGAGATCCTCATCCATGTGGTTGAACGGTGAGAACACACTGTTGGAAGACAGATCCGTGTTCCATGAAGACCTGAGCTTGCTCACCATCGATGCGCTCTCGTTATCACAGCCACAGCTCGTTCCGTAGAATATGTCAACAGGCTCGTCAAAGACCGGCAATTCAGCATTATCAACAAGCGCTAATATCGTCCTGGCTGCATGCCTGCCCAGGGCACCGGCGGGAAGCGTTACCGACGTTATCGGCTTAGGTGAATATCTTCCTTCACTATTGGAATCATAACCGATGACTGCAACATCCTCAGGAACCCTGAGACCATGTTCGGTCAGGGACTTCGCAAGTCCCACTGCCATCTGGTCGTTGGCACATGCCACCGCCTGCGGAAGAGCTCCGTTCATCTTGACGAGTTTGTCGCCGAGGTTCTCGCCGCTCGTATACCAGAAATCACCAAAGAATACCCTGTTGTCCCTGACCTTAAGGCCATGCTCTTCCATGCATTCCTTATAAGCCTTGAGCCTGTCCTTGGAGTATGGATGCCATGACTTTCCGGTAAGGAAAGCTATGTCAGTGTAACCGTGAACTTCTATGAGGTGTGAGATAAGGGCTTTTATTCCCTTGCGGTCGTCGGGCTTTATGCAGACATAACCGTTGATCTCCTTGTCAACCGTGATGACCGGAACCTTGACATGCTTTCTGATATTCTTCACAATCTTGTCGGCAAGACCCGGCGTCTGGAGCGTATCGAGCATCAGGATGAATCCGTCAAATCTCTCATGTGGAACGAGCTTGAATATCGAGGTCTCACCTATCTCACGGGCTGCCGTGTTCTGATACTTCTCATACATGGCAAAGACACAGACATCACAATCTTCCGCAAACATCAGCTTCAGAAATCCTTCGATGAAGGATGCCTGATAATACTCATATGCTTGTCCTACAAGCAAAGCGAAAGTGCGTCTTCGTCCCATAGATACCCCTCTGTACAGTCGTACAGCCTAATTTTACTGCCTTTCGGGGGGATTTTCAATCTGAGTGCTTATTAAGACACAATTAATTAATAATTAATAAGCAAAGAAGAATACGAAGCCCAGCAGGTGGAGTACGGATGCGCCCAGGACAAACAGATGCCACACCATGTGAGAGAACTTGAACTTCTTGCCGAAATTGAACCAGAGCCCGACTGAATAAGCGATCGAACCTGAGATTATCAGCCAGAAGCAGAGCTTCGTCGTTGAGTTGTAGAATACAAAGATGCGGGCTAAGATCATCCATCCCATGATAACGTAGATGAGCTTGGAGAATACGTTGCCGGTCTTGCTCTGAGGATATGTAATGGCCGTGACTAATGTTCCAGCTACCGCGCATGCAGCCTCAAGAGCCCAGATAACGCTTCCGGATACGACGGGAAGGATAAGTGCGCATACGGGAGTGTAAGCGCCTAAGATCGTGTAATAGACCATGATCCTGTTGAGCTTGTTCATTACTCTCTTCTGCGGTGTTCCGTGCTTCATGAAGTGGAATATCGTAGAGATGAGAAGTGACAGGAATAATGTGATGATGAATGCGGATACGCTCAATACAACAAGTTCCCTGGCAGGAACGGGCCTGTCGTTGTTCATCACCGGAGCACTCGTATATGCATCAACGGCAGCAAACGGAAGGATGCACAGAAGGAACAGGGCCATGACACCGGCAGTGATCGAATTGCCGACCTCTTCACCGAAAGTCTCCTGAGTCCTCTTGATACCCTTAGCTACGATCCTCTTGGAATTAGCAAACCAACCCATGTCCTTAAGACCCTCTTCAAGAGGATCGACTCCGGTCTTTGCCTTCAGTTCCTTGTCCTCCTTGGAGGCAACGAACGTCTTCCAGTGCTTCGCATTCTTAGCCATTATTATTACTCCGTTTGTTTTTACTATAGGAAATTCTACAAGTTAAGGGGGATCATTGCAATATGAAACTTACTCCACATCCTCCGGCATATCGTCCTCCCTGCCCATTATCTCTTCGCCGAGGGTGGCGATATTGATCTTGGGCTGTCTGATCGACGGCTTGTTCTGCGGATTATCTTCTTTAACTTGCTTTGGCGGTCCTAAGAGGATGACTTCTCCGTCATCTTCGCTATCCAGGGCCGGCTGAGGCGGCTCTTCTATTCGCTCGACGACCGGTTTCGGTGGTTCTGTCGGCTGTTCTGCCACAGGCTTCTCTTTCCTTACGGGAGCCGAGATTACCGTACCTAACACTTCAGGCTTAGTCTCTTCCTTCTCTTCACCGGACTTCTGTCTGTCGAACTTGGAGATAGACGGGGAAGACATCACGTCAGCAGGACTTAACTGCTCTGCAACATACGCGTCCCTGTAGAATCTGTACGCTTTGAATATGAATGGGATCAGCACTGCCAGCGGGAATATCCACAGGCTCATTGATGATGCCACCGAATCGCCCCACAGCTGCGACAGCGATGCGAACGGGGCATTGACCATTCCGTAGATCCCGTTTAGGATCATGGCAATGATCGAGTGGAATATGTCTGCGCGCGGACCTGATATAAGCTCCTGTGCAGGATGGAATATCACCGGAAGATACGCCAAAAGGCCATAACATGCGAGCCCCACCGCTACCCAGTACTTGCGTCTCAGGCCGGTATATACAGGCACCGCTATCAGGAAGAATACGGCGTATATGGAACTGAAGATGCTTTCGAACAGACCGAATTCACGCGGGACAGTAACGCCGTACTTGAAGTACAGTGGCTCAAAGCACACAAAGATCAGTGCGCCGGCGATACATGCCAGAAAAACACACGTAAAGTAGTCTCTTCTCATTCCTCATCATCCCGTGCGAAAACCGCCTTCAGGACCTCTTCAGTGATAGGTGAGACAAACTTGAAGCAAAGCTTCTTCAGCTTGACGCCCGCTGCACCCATATGCGCTCTGAATACGACATGTCTTGAATTGATGACAAGGTGCTCTCTCATCGTGACATCCTTGCCGTTTGTTCCGTTCCAGGTCACGACCTTGATCGGAATACTCGTATAGTAGATCGTCATGGGGATCTGAGCCAGTTCGTTAAGTTCGGAAGAAGCCGTGATCTCGATCTCGTACACGCCGGGAACGTCACTTGTTACGCCCAGGATGAAGTCCTTGCCCGTACTCGTATCGACCTGCTCGAGGATATCGATCTCAGGAGTCTCATCGATGTTATAGAAGTAGTTGGCTTCCATGTCAACATCATCCGCCTTGAACGGACAATCTACATTATTGATCTCGATCTTCTCACCCATGATGCGGTCCATCGCAGGTGTGTTCATCGCGAAATTAAGTATATTCCTTGCATTGCGCTGCAGCTCGGCTCTCGTTATGCCCCTGCCACTCTGAAGCTCCTCGAAGCAATCCGTATCATCAAGGAACTTGCGGTCAACGGACGAGCAGACCATGTACAGATCGTTCTGGGCTCTTGCCATCATGGCATGCTCTCTCAAGTTATGATGCATGTTCATTGACGGCACGCCGGATATATATGCCCACCAGTCCGTCATCGTGAGACCAGTATACTTCCACTGCTGTCTCAATACCATGGTATTAAGTCCGTAGTGAGCAGCGCCATATGTTCCGTTGATCTTGTTATAGACCGTCATGATGCTCCTCGCATGCCCTTCCTTGACAGCGATCTCAAAGCCTCTCAGATAGATCTCGCGCAGAGCTCTCTCTGATACGACAGAATCCATGTCACGCCTTCTCGTCTCACGGTTGTTGCAGCAGAAATGCTTGATCGTTGCAGTAACGCCATGCTGCTCGAGAGCCTTGATCTGTGCGCTTGCCATCTTGCCTGACAGCAACGGATCTTCAGAGAAATACTCGAAGTTCCTTCCGTTCAGCGGGTGTCTGTGTATGTTCATGCCGGGTCCTAGGATGGTATCAACGTGATTGTTCAGCATCTCGATACCGAACCATCCGAACAGGCTCTCAACGGCATCAGTATTGAAGCTTGATGCGATGCATGTTCCGTTGGGGATCGAGAAGGCCTTCTTGCCGCTGTCGATCCTCATGCCGGAAGGTCCGTCCGAACAGCAGCATGCAGGAACACCGAGATCATGGACCTCCTTGGCAACGCCCGCAAAACCGCCTGCCGTACCCGTCGTAACTTTGGGACAGCTCATGCCTTCGCCCCTGATGATGAGTGATAAGTCTTCGTCTGACAGCTGGGCGATAAAATCATCCATGGAAGCTTTGCCTGTCTTAACATCTGCAAGCTTGATCCCCTTGTCACCCGTCTGCTCTATCTCAGGAGGTACGAGGCTTAAGCACTCCGCAAGATAATCCTTCTTCAGAACGGGCACCTTCTCAAGTGTAAGGTTGCCCTTGCCGTCATGAGTAAACCTGTCGAACTCCTCAACAGGCGCTGCGACCGGTTCGAGTTCTTCGATATTGCGCGTCTCATCGAGCGTGAAGCTCAGCACGATATCCGAATCAAGACTGTCGCCTCCGACGTGGACATCATATACGCCGCGCTCGAGGATCCAGCCCGTTCCAACACCTGCCCTTCCGTCATCGTCGAACGATGCGAAATACTTAAGCGGAGCTTCTATCTCAACGCTACATGTTCCTCCGGGCATTATCTCATATGTCTTTGCAAAACCCACGAGCACCTTGGAAGGCTTGGCGAGCTTGCCCTGAGGGGGCGCTGCAAATACGAGGATCGTCTTCTTGCCGGGTATCTCGCCGAGATTTGTAACTCTGACCCTGACCGTCACCTTATCCTCGGAAACCGACATCTCCTGCCCGGAGATATCAAATCCCGTGTAAGACAGACCATATCCGAACGGATACATGACCTTGTCCCTGGCAAAAGTAGTGAAATACCTGTACCCGACATAGATGTCTTCAGTGTAGTAATCCTTAACGCTGTCCGACCCTCCGAAATAAGGCGTCGCCGGATAATCATCAACCGTCTTGGCGATCGTGTCAGGGAGCAGTCCCGAAGGATTCACTTCACCTGTCAGGAGCCTTGCACAGGCAGTTCCGCCGATCATTCCGGCCTGCCAGATATACATGACAGAAGAGGGCTTATACTTAGTCACAAAGCTCATGTCGATGATATTGCCGGTGTTAAGGAGAACGACCGTCTTCCTGAATGCTGCACATACCTTGCCGAGCATCGCTTCTTCGCCGTCCTGAAGCTTCAGTGATCCCTTATCACAGGAATTGTCACGATCCTCGCCGGCAGTCCTGGCGATGACGATAACGGCAACATCATTTCGCGAAGCTGCAGCATTAACGATATCATCGGTAAGTGGCATCTCGTTCTGGGACCATCTCTCCCTGCCCCAGCCGAGACCGGGATCTACGGGATTAGCCTTCTCCCACTCATCGTAGATCTTCATGAGTTCTTCATCTACGATGACCTTGCCGGAATCTGTAAGTCCCTCTCTGATATTGACGACATGCTCTACATTGACCATACCGCCGGAACCTGTTCCGCTCTTGTAGTAATTGGTCTGCATCCTGCCGAACAGGGCAACCTTCGTATCCTGTTTGAGCGGAAGTGTATCTTCTCTGTTCTCGAGGAGGACAGCTCCCTCGCATGCGATATCGATCGCTGCCTTGGTGTATTTGTTCCAGTCGAGTATATAGTTAGGCATACGCACCTCCGCTAAGGTATTTGACACAGCCTGTCAAGGCTTCTTTATATTATATAATGAGGGACTGACAAATCACAACACATATTCCTTGGGATCGGCGGCGGTATATCTGATTATCTCTTCCATCCTCTCCGTCTCGATAAAAGACACGAGGCTGTACGCCGCACCGGTCTTGCCTGCTCTTGCAGTCCTGCCGATCCTGTGGAGATAGAGTTCGTTCTCCTTGGGTATGTCGTAGTTAAAAACAGCCTGGATATCATCAACATCGATGCCTCTGGCAACGACATCCGTGCCTACCAGACAATCGAACTTATTGCGTCGGTAATCGTCCATTACCTTGTTGCGCTTGCTCTGGCTTATGTCACCGTGAAGGACCTGAACGGATATGCCTGAAGCTGCTATCCTCCTTGCCACTTTGGACGCCTGATCCTTGGTGTTGCAGAACACAATGATCTTGGTGTAATCCTCCCTGGCGACGATCCTTGAGATCACCGACAGTTTATCCTTCTCGGGACACCTCACGATGTACTCGTCGATATCCGGATGATCCTCTGCCTTGGGCATGACATCGATCTCTGCCGCACCCTCCATGAACTGCCACGTTATGTCCTGGATCTCCCTGGGCATCGTAGCCGAGAACAGGGCCATCTGCTTGTCACCGGGCGTCATCGAGATTATGCGCTTTACGTCCTTGATAAAACCCATCTTCAGCATCTCATCCGCCTCGTCGAGAACGAGTGTATAGATCTGGCTGATATCGATCATCCTTCTTGTCACGAGGTCTATCAGTCTGCCCGGCGTTGCTACGACGACCTGCGGCTTCTTGTCGAGCTTCTCCTTCTGCACGTTGATGCTCTGACCGCCGATCACGGCCACCACCCTGAAGCCCTTGATATTCTTGCCCAGGAGCCTTATCTCGGATGCGATCTGGAGCGCGAGTTCCCTCGTCGGAGCCAGTATCAGTCCCTGGATG
>Ga0247608_10003768_pt1 | contig 17451 bp, 12 predicted proteins | sample 176DNAGHGlowgp2_FD_193490 | JGI IMG/M metagenome (GOLD analysis project Ga0247608, IMG submission 193490) | Sheep rumen microbial communities from Palmerston North, Manawatu-Wanganui, New Zealand - 1766 DNA GHGlow gp2 | ecosystem: Host-associated > Mammals > Digestive system > Stomach > Rumen ... | reverse complement strand
TCGATATCGAAGTACAGAACAGCACCGTCCTGGAAGTTGAAGCTGATAGTCTTAGTTTGACGACCGTCAGCAGAAACCTTGAACTGACCACTTGCAGGAGCATTGGTAATCTCTACATTCTCACCAGTCTTAGAGAAATTGAAGCCTACACCCTGAACCGTTGCACTTACGTTAGTGTGAACGTAAAGTGTACGAGCCTCCAACTGAGTAACATTGTTCACGACAGTGGTCTCTTCCTGCTCCTCACCGCTGTGGCATGAAGTCAAAGCCGTTGCCACGCAGAGACCAAGGGCGAGACTAGCGAATTTTAAAACATTCTTTTTCATCTTTGTCTTATTTTTATTATTTCTTTTATACTTACTTATTTAATGCTAACAACAGCACGACGGTTGTAAGATACGGGTGAGATATCGTCTACACCACCAGCAGCAACAACCTGAATCTTGCTCTCAGCAACGCCCATCTTAACGAGCTCGTCCTTAACGGTGTTAGCACGCTTCTCAGACAGAGTCTGGTTGAAGCTAGCGCTACCAGTCTGAGAGTCAGCATAACCAGTAACTACGAGAGTCTTGTCGCTGTTCTTGGCGAGGTCAGCCAGAGCCTGCAGGTTAACGAGGTCCTTCTTAGAGGCAACCTTAGCCTGACCGATGTTGAAGAATACAGATACGGGAGCAGCAGAAACCTCCTTAACAGTGATAGTCTTGGGAGCCTCGGGCTTGGGCTGGTTCTTCAGCAGGTTGTTCAGACGAGCGTTCTCGGCGTTAGCGTCAGCGAGCTGAGCGTTGAGAGCGTCGATCTGGCTCTGATGGAGAGCGTTGATAGCGTCAACATCGGGCACCTTATCCCAAGTAGCCTTACCCAGGTTGAAGGTCAGACCAACCTCAGCAGCGAAGTAACGATCGGTAGAAGGAATGCTGTGACCATAAGCATCACCGTTGCCAGCGTTGAAGCCAGGCTTTGCGGGGAATACATCGTCATCAGAGATATTGAAGCTGAGGTCGATGTTGAAAGCAACATGCTTAGACAGCTTCCAAGTGTTCAACAGACCAAGGCTTCCAGCATGACCGTTAAGATTGTCGTCAAAGTTACGGATCATACCAACACCAGCGTAAGGAATCAGGTTCCAAACACGAGTCTCATTGTAACCACAGAACAGATTGCTCAGGTTGAACAGAACCTGCTCCTGAACGTTCATGAACTTAATGGCATTGTTGCTAGCGTCCTCTGACTGTACGTTGCGGCCCCAGATACCAGTAGCCTTTGTACGAAGTCCCAAGCCGGGAGTAAACCACTTACCAATAGCAACAGAAGCACCAAGGTTACGACGGAAGTCCTTAAACAGACCCTTAGCGAAGTCATTTCCCTTTTCTTCGTTTGTGTAGAATGCACCATAAGCGAGATCAGCTGAAATGAACCAGTTGCTCCAGAATGAGTTTGTTGCAACGCTATACTTCAGAGAAGCTGCGTCTTCCTGTGCCATACCGGCAACAGATACACCGGCAAAAGCCAGTACCATCAAAAACTTTTTCATACAATTTTAGTATTTTATAAAACAATAATATCAATAATTTGGTTGCAAAAGTAGATAATTTATTTTAAACTGCCAACAAAAAAGGCAACAAAATGCATTTTTAACATAAAAAAACTTTAAAAACCGTGATTTTTTCACAATTTTAGAGTAAAATTAGCCAAAAAGCTGTTCAATATCATGTTGAGGCATTATACAGAGTATTGTATGCCCATCTGGGGTGTAGTTTACATTAGGACAGGAAAAGAGCTCATTGACAAGATGTTCCATTTCCTCATTACTCAGGACCTGCCCATAAGGAACAGCTGCATGGCGAGCCAGACCGAGGGCCAGAGATGCATATACACCCTCAGCGTCACTACATCCTTTGTCAATAGCATCAGCCACCACACTACGAACTAAGTTCACAGGATTCAGTCCTTCGAGTCCTGAAGGGATGCCATTAACCACGAAGCTACCCCCGCCAAGGAACGTGATATCAAACCCCATCTGCCTGAGGTCTGGCAAGAACTTCTGTACCAAGATGCTGTCAGAAGGAGAAAATTCTATCATCTCAGGGAAGAGCACACGCTGTGAACTGGCAGGCTTCTGCCTCATGGCACTCATATATTGTTCATAGCGGATGCGAATATCTGCTCGCTGCTGGTCAATAATCATCAGGCCCGACTTTACTGCCGTCATGATATACCGTCCCTTATATTGATAATGTACGGGCGACTTCTCAGAGATAAGCATATCTGAGAACCCTTCACTCTCAACTTCAGAAAACAGTTTGCCTTCCGTTTGCTCTACAACAGGTTGTTCGTATAGCTTCTCCCAATCTGGCAAAGCTGATGACTTGGGCTTCTTGTCATAAGAGCCAGAACGTGTACTTTTAGGGGAAGATGATTCGAAGGGGTTATAGGTAGGACTATAATGTACCTGCGGCATCTGCACCGATTCATGCTGGGGGTCAAATATCGGGATGTCTGGACGACCTTCCGTATCAAAGTTAATGGTAGGAACATCACAGAACTTACCAATGGCATCCTTGACTGCAGCTAAGAGAATCTGCCAGATGTTCTGCTCATTCTCAAATTTGATTTCTGTTTTCGTAGGATGGATATTGACATCTATGCCAGAAGGATCTACCTCTATGTAAATCAAATAAGGAACCTGCATCCCAACAGGCACCAAGCGCTCGAAAGCACTACATACTGCCTTATGGAAATAAGGATGCTTCATGAAACGGCCATTGACGAAGAAATAGTCATGACCTCCTTTCTTACGAGCCGACTCTGGTTTTCCTACGAATCCCGTAATACGACAAAGGGACGTATCCACCTCAACAGGCAGCAAATCCTGACTCATCTTCTTTCCAAAGACATCAGTGATACGCTGTTTCAGACTGCCTGCCTTAAGACTCATCAGTTCCATCCCATTACTATAAAGCGTGAACTCGATAGAGGGATAGACCAGCACGATACGCTCAAAGGCTATTAAGATATTATTCAGTTCCGTCGCGTTTGTCTTGAGGAACTTACGACGAGCCGGAACATTAAAGAATATATTATCGACCTTGAAATTACTACCCACAGGACATGAGGCTGGTTCCTGTCCAGTTACCCGAGACCCTTGAAGTGTGAGGCGCACGCCAACATCCTCAGTTGCCATACGAGTAGTCAGCTCCACCTGCGACACAGCAGCTATTGACGGTAATGCCTCGCCACGGAAGCCCATCGTCTGCAGAGAGAACAAATCTTCGGCTTGACGAATCTTCGAGGTGGCGTGACGTTCAAAAGCCAGACGGGCATCCGTTTCAGACATACCACAGCCATCATCAATGACCTGAATACTCGTACGACCTGCATCAACAACCAGCACTTTGATATGACTGGCACCAGCATCAACAGCATTCTCAACCAGCTCCTTAATCACAGAAGCTGGTCGCTGTATAACCTCACCAGCAGCAATCTGGTTGGCTACCGAATCTGGTAATAACTGTATGACATCACTCATAACACTCTGGGAATTGACTATAGGGTCTTCACTTTATCTTGCTTCGTTCCTGCTCCCCTCCTTCGCAGCGTCTTCAGTTCTGTTCCAGGCTTCTTGGGTCGCCAGTTGAAGATATCCTCCTTTGAGACTGGCCTGACATAGTCAAACCAATAGAAGCCATCCAGGAAACGCTTCTCTGGTGGTATCTGTGACATAGGATACATAACACCTTCGGCCTTGGGTGTCCAGATACTTCCCAATTTCTTTTTTATCATCAGCATACGCAGTTCACTGGTAGTCAGGCTGACCAGTCCTTCGTAAGTACTGTCCGACTCATTCACTGGATAGTAGACCGCCAGGACATTATCTACTGCCCTAGCCTCGTGAATCTCGCCATCCACGAAGAATGCAAACATCTCTTTCGACGACACCTGATTGAAAAGATCTGGGTCAGGCAGTTTCTCTACAGAAAGCGCCTGATTGATAACATGAGCATGGTCCACCACAGAGTCGTTTATAAACAATTCAATGACCTCACCTAAGAGTTGCTGATTCTGATTCCACACGATAGGATCACGATACATGGTGATACACGAGTCTTTCGATATGTACACCATCGAGTCACACACAGCCTGAACGTCTTTCCTATACGCGCGTACCTTATTATACGCGTATAGCTCCCTGTAAACAGAGTCAGTATCCAGATTATACGAGAATATCTTGAAGGTATCCGCATGGATAAAAAGCGTGTCGGGCTGTGAGTAGTCAAATGACACAGCACTATCGGTAGACATTGCATAGCCTGTAGCATCGTCATAGTAGCCATAGTTACAGAGGAGTCCGTTACGATTGACGGAATCTGTATAGACCACATTCCAGAATGCCTCACTGACGCTTGTCTTGCCATCATACCATATACTGTCTCCTACCAACGATTTCCCCTCATTATGTAACACCGACCGCTTCAGGAGCTCAGCCTGCTCAGTATCTGTGTTATAATAACCCATCTCAGAGTAGATATGGCTTTTGCCAGAATAGATGTCCGAGGGTCCCATCACATTAGCCAGCTTGGTTCGTGTATTATATGCTAACGTATCTGTGAGTAGTGTCGAGCTCTTATCCACCATCTTCACCTGGTCGGTGAAGAAAGCATCTTTCGTATCAGTGTGATATTCACCATGTATAGAGGTCAGCGTCGTTGTTTTATCTACCAGTTTTCCCCCGTCATTATAATATCCCATATTATCAATACGGTCGAAATATAGGGTATCGGTATAGAGCGTTGTGGCACGATTGCGAAGTTCCACCTGTTTGTCAGAAGAAAACACCTTGGCTTCCATGAACTTATTATTACCATCATAGTAGCCAAAATCGCTGGTCAGCGACAGCGTGTCTCCCTGCACCATTCGTACGTTACCCCACGCCTCAAACGAGTTGCTAGCCTCAAAGAAATTAGCGCTGTCACAATAAAGATGAGCTCCATCATGTTCAAACTCTACCTTTCCACGCAGCACCTGAGCATCGTTATTACGCCATTTATCATACCACAGCTCATCAGCATGAACCAGATAGACACGTTTTCCTTCGGTTTTCTTCAAAGGCTTCACAGGAAGTGAGGTCGTGCCAGCAAACACCATCAAACATAGCGCACACAGAAGCATCACAACGATGCTTCTGCTGCCTTTTATATTATTATGAGAATGATTGTTTCTCAAACCTCAAATATCAAACCTTAAACCTCAAAAAACGCAAATCACCTATTCCAGCCTTCATACTCGAACTGGCAGTCCTTATAGTCCTCACCCAAACGCACGTAGGTACTCTTGATTTTTTGGACCACCCAATCGTGAAGCATCTTCTCACGTCGCTTCTCCATCACCAGTTCCTTCATCACCTGAAAATCCTCGGTGATAGTAGCTTTATGACCTTCTGTACGACTCTTCAGTTTAGCAATGACACACACTGTTTTTCCCTGGTCATTAATCATCGGGAATGCAGTTGATATCTGTCCCACCTTCAGCGTGTCCACTACCTTAGCCACCTCAGGAGGTAAATCCTGCAATTGGAAACGTGATGTCTGTCCACTTTCCGAACGGTTAGCCATCAGTCCTCGGTTGTTTCGGGTATCTTTGTCATCAGAGAAAACAGTGACAGCATCTTCGAACGAGAAATGATCAGGAACCGTGATAAGCTGACTACGAATCATCTCTGGCACCACATTGGCGCGGATGGCATCGGCAATTGTATCAAGACGCGAAAGACAGATATTTACTGCCGAGTCGCTCACCACTGGTTTGCGCAGGATGTGACGCACCTTAATCTTATCACCTCGTTTATCTATCAACTGGATGATATGATAGCCAAACTCCGACTCCACAATCTTCGACACTTTAGTAGGGTCTGTCAGGTTGAAAGCCACAGCAGCAAAAGCAGGATCTAACAGGCCTCGACCTGTATAGTCCAGTTCACCACCCTGACGGCGCGACCCTGGGTCTTCAGAATAAAGACGAGCCAGTGTTGAGAACGATGTCTCACCTTTGTTAATACGATCAGTATAATCTCTCAGCTCATCCTTCACGCGGTTGATTTCCTCTATTGATACGCGTGGTGTCAGTGCAACAATCTGCACTTCCACCTCTGTAGGAACATAGGGGATACTATCCGTCGGCATGTTCTTAAAGTAACGACGCACTTCTGCAGGTGTCACCACGAGATCCTTTACCAGATGCTCCTTCATGCGCTGAATCAGCAACTGGTCACGCAGGTCATCATGCATCGACTGACGCATCTGACTCATACTCTGCTTTCTGTACTCCTCAAGTTTCTCGCGTGATCCAATCTGCTGAATCATATAGTCCAGACGACGCTCTGTCGCTGCAGAGATTTCTGTTTCCTTAACCTCTATACTGTCGATGGCAGCCTGATGCAGAAACAATTTTTGCACGGCCAGATGCTCTGGGATGGCACAATCAGGATCACCGTTCCAGCGCATACCTTCCATCGCAGCCTGAATACGAGTCACCTCCACCTCACTCTTCAAGATGGCTTCGTCGCCTACAACCCAGATAACTTCATCGACCACCGAACTAATGCTATCTTTCTGCTGTGCACAGACAGGTAGCAAAGAGAACAGCCCGGCCCAAAGAATAAGATATTTCTTCATTAGTGCTTATTGACGGTTTTCAACACCTCTTCATTGACTTTAACGGCATATTTACGACGCAGGTCAGCCACCCACTCTTTCTCCAGAGCCTCCTGATAGTCTGCTACCACCAGACCACGCACATCAGTATAGTCCTCAGGTCCTTTCTTCAACAGCTTGCCATAGACAGCATCAATGGGATAGTCAGTCAGATGGGTCACCGTTGTGTCTTTCTTGAACACGATGCTGTCAATCAGAGCGTTATCACCTTTCTTAAATATACCTTTCTCCACACGGATGCGGATAACAGAGTCAGCATTGAAAGTAGAACGCAAGGCCTCTGCCCACTTATCAAAAGCAAGCTTCTTCACGCAGTCACGCACGGCTTTCACATCGCCCTGCTCCTTCACATGATAGGCCATACCCTTATAACGAGGCTCGTCCCAGGTATAGTTCTTCTTGTTTTTCTTGTAGTAGTTAGCCAGTCCGGCCTCATCCTTTGCAGCTTTCTCCCACACTAAGTTATTGCTGATCTCATAGAGCAGCAGACCATCGTGATACTCTTTGATGAGGTATTTCATCTCCTGGTCCTGAGCCGACAGCTCGTCTGCTTTCTGCTCCATCAGCTGAGCCTTCGTCACGGCACCATTGCTGGACTTCACCATATCGTTCACTTTCTGCGAGGCAATCTGGTCGCGCATATTGCGCTGCTCCATGAACTTGAGAATATTATCGTGATGGAACTCGAAGGGCTCCAGCATCTTACGTTCCTTCATCAGAATCACATGATAACCGTAGGGAGACTGGATAACACCCGACATCTCACCAGGCTGCAAGGCATAGGCAGCATCCTCAAACTCCTTAACCAGTCGACCACGCTGCACGAAAGGCAGTAAGCCACCTTCACGGGCAGAACCAGGATCCTGCGACACTTTCTTTGCCAGTTCTGCAAAATCGGCACCATTTTTCAGAGCCTGATAGATAGAGTCTATACGCACCTTGGCAGCGTCCCATTCGGATTGTGGTGCCTGTTGTTTAGCCATTATCAGAATATGAGCCACCTGAATCAGTCCATCAGGACCAATTTGTTCCACTGTCTGGTCATAAATCTTATGGGCTTCAGCCTCCATATCAGCATCCGTCACAAAAGCAGGCAGTACCTGCTGGTCACGATACTGTGCAAACTCTGCTTGGAACGACTGCAACGTGTCATATTTTGCATCGAGTGCAGCAGCCACTTTCAGCTTATAATTAATAAAGAGGTCTACATAATCCTCAACACTTTTCTTGTCGATGACACCCTCTGAATTGTTCTTATTAAAAGAATACTCAAATTCCGAACGTAACACAGGCACACCGTTGACCGTCATGATAACGGGATCATCGGCAGTCTGCGCACTTACAGATGCGCAAGCCAGTAACCCGGCAAAAAGCATTTTCAGTTTCATAATACGTAAAAGTCGTAAAAATCTTATTTAAAAGTATCAGTCGTTTGGCCTTGAATAGTTAGGAGCCTCACTGGTAATCGTGATATCATGTGGATGACTCTCCATCACGCCAGCGTTGGTGATGCGGGTAAACTTGGCATCATGCAGCTTCTCGATAGAGGCGGCACCACAGTAACCCATACCCGAGCGAAGACCACCCGTCAACTGGTAGATTACCTCCTGAACAGTTCCTTTGTAAGGCACACGACCTGCGATACCCTCAGGTACCAACTTCTTCACATCCTTTGTGTCAGCCTGGAAATAGCGATCCTTAGAGCCATGCTCCATAGCTTCCAGCGAACCCATACCGCGATAGCTTTTGAACTTACGTCCATTAAAGATAATGGTCTCACCAGGACTCTCCTCCGTACCTGCCACCAGCGAACCTATCATCACACTTGAGCCACCAGCTGCCAGTGCCTTCACGATATCACCAGAATAGCGCAGACCACCATCAGCAATCAAGGGAACGCCTGTGCCTTTCAGGGCGCTGTACACATCGTAAACAGCACTCAGCTGGGGCACGCCGACACCAGCAACCACACGCGTGGTGCAGATAGAGCCTGGTCCAATACCTACTTTCACGGCATCAGCACCATTATCTACCAACATCTTGGCAGCAGCGCCTGTAGCAATGTTACCCACTACGATATCAATATCCTTGAAGGCATTCTTAGCCTCACGCAGTTTGTCAATCACGCCCTTTGAATGTCCGTGAGCCGTATCAATGACGATGGCATCAGCGCCAGCATTCACCAGAGCCTGCATACGCTCCAGCGTGTCGGCAGTAACACCCACGCCGGCGGCTACTCTCAGTCGGCCCTTCTCATCCTTACAAGCCATCGGCTTATCCTTTGCCTTCGTAATATCCTTATAGGTGATAAGACCCACCAAGTGATTGTCCTTATCCACCACAGGCAGCTTTTCGATTTTGTTCTCCTGCAGAATCTGGGCAGCAGCAGCCAAGTCGGTCTGCTGGTGAGTTGTCACCAGATTCTCCTTTGACATGATTTCGTCAACGGGTCTGTCCAGACGACGCTCAAAGCGCAGGTCACGGTTCGTCACGATGCCCACTAAGTGATTTTCGTCGTCAACAACGGGAATACCACCAATATGATACTCCGACATGATGTCGAGAGCCTGTGCCACAGTAGAACCACGACGAATGGTAACAGGATCGTAGATCATACCATTCTCAGCACGTTTCACGATGGCCACCTCACGAGCCTGATTTTCAATAGACATATTCTTGTGAATCACGCCGATACCGCCTTCGCGGGCAATGGCAATAGCCATCTGGCTCTCGGTCACAGTATCCATAGCAGCCGTTACGAACGGCACGTTCAAGATAATGTTACGCGAGAAACGTGTTTGCAACTCCACCGTCTTTGGCAGCACTTCCGAATAAGCGGGAATCAGCAGGACGTCGTCAAATGTGAGGCCGTCCATCACAATCTTATCTGCAATAAATGATGACATAATTTGGGTACCTTAAATTTTATTGCGTGCAAAGATACACATTTTTTTTGAGGTTTAAGGTTTGAGGTTTGAGAATTATGCTTCGCCTTGGTAATTTTTAACACAAACAGGCCAAACCTTAATTCTCAACCCTCAATTATTAAACCTTAAACCTCAAATCTTAAATTTCAAACCAACTATTAGTTTGCCATATCGCTGATGAACTTGATACGCACCAAACGTATCTCGTCATCCGAGAAGTCAGCGCCAAACTCATCGATGGCAGCTTCCAAATCATCGGTTTCCTGCTCTGCGAAGTAGTCACAGATATCTGCGATATCATCAGGATCCATAATCTCCGTGAGGAAATAGTCAATATTGATCTTGTTACCGCTATAAAGCACGATACCTTCCAGTTCGTCGAGCAACTCCTCAAAGTCAATGCCCAGAGCGTTGGCAATATCATCCAAAGCTATTCTACGGTCAATATTCTGAAGAATCTTCAGCTTACGCATCGAGTCTTTGGCCTTGGTACGAACACGCAGGTCTGACTGACGCTCTATCTCGTTCTCTTCGCAGTAGCGCTTGATGAGATCCACGAACTCCTTGGCATAGGGCTGACGCGTCTTACCATCGCCCACACCCTGTATATTCTTCAGCTCCTCAAGGGTAACAGGATATTCGGTAGCCATCTGCTCTAACGACACATCCTGGAAGATGACATAAGGTGGACGTTCCAGCTTGCGCGACCATTTCTTACGCAGGTCGTGGAGCATAGCCGAGAGCGTGGGGTCGAGTGCGCTGGTGCCGCCTTCAGGTGTTGCCGGCTCTTCTTCCTCACTAAACTCATGGTCTTCAACCACCATGAAGGTCTGAGGATTCTTGATAAACTTCTTTCCTGCGCTAGTTACCTTCAGCAAGCCGTAGTTCTCTACCTCTTTCTTCAGATAGCCGGCTATCAGCGCCTGACGAATGACGGGGTTCCATATCTTCGGATTCTCATCCTCGCCAGAGCCGAACTCATCAAGGTCCTGATGTTTATGGGCCACTATCTCGTTAGTGTCGCGCCCCGTGATAAAGTCAATCACATAGTCGCTACGGAAGTTCTCTTTGATGGCCAGTATAGCCTTCAGAGCTATCACCAGCTGGTTGCGGGCATCAATCTTGGTGCCTGGATGCAGACAGTTATCGCAATTACCACAGTTGTCTTTGTTATACTGCTCACCAAAGTAGTGCAACAGCATCTTACGGCGACAAACCGATGTCTCGGCATAGGCTGCCGTCTCCTGTAACAACTGTCGGCCGATATCCTGTTCAGCCACAGGCTTACCCTCCATAAACTTATCCAGTTTCTGCAGGTCCTTATAGCTATAAAATGCCAGACAAATACCCTCGCCGCCATCACGACCAGCACGACCAGTTTCCTGATAGTAGCCTTCCAGCGACTTGGGGATATCGTAGTGAATAACGAATCGCACATCGGGCTTGTCGATACCCATACCAAAAGCGATGGTAGCCACAATGACGTCGATACGTTCCATCAGAAAGTCATCCTGCGTCTGTGAACGCGTGCTGCTATCCAGTCCGGCATGATAGCACTGTGCCTTGATATCATTGGCACGCAACACATCAGCCAAGTCCTCTACCTTCTTTCTCGACAGGCAGTAGATGATGCCACTCTTGCCAGGATGCTGTTTAATGAAACGCACGATATCCTTATCAATATCCTTCGTCTTGGGCCTTACTTCGTAATACAGGTTAGGACGGTTAAATGAGCTCTTGAACTCGGTGGCATCGAGAATGCCGAGACTCTTCTTGATATCTGTACGCACCTTATCGGTGGCAGTAGCAGTCAGAGCGATGACAGGCGCCTTGCCTATTTCGTTGATGATAGGACGGATTCGACGGTACTCTGGGCGGAAATCATGTCCCCACTCTGAGATACAATGCGCCTCATCGACGGCATAGAACGAAATCTTCACCGTCTTCAGGAATTCCACATTATCTTCCTTGGTAAGCGACTCTGGAGCCACATACAGCAGCTTGGTTCTTCCCTCACGTATATCCTTCTTCACCTGGTCTATAGCCGATTTGTTGAGCGAGGAGTTCAGGAAGTGTGCCGTTCCCTCTTGCTCACTAAGATGGGCAATGAAGTCCACCTGATTCTTCATCAAGGCTATCAGAGGCGAGATGACGATGGCCACGCCGTCCATCAGCAATGATGGCAGCTGATAGCACAACGACTTGCCGCCGCCAGTAGGCATCAGCACGAAGGTATCCTTGCCTTCCAGCAGGTTGCAGATAATCGCCTCCTGGTCTCCCTTGAAGGAATCAAAGCCAAAATAGCGTTTCAGCGCATCTGTCAGATTTTTCTTTTCTTTTGTCATAGGCTGCTCATATAGGGCTTACTAGCCAAGTGTATTACTCTTTTCAAGTTGCTCTTTGGCATAGTCTTCTGTCACTTCAAATTGTTTCACTTTCTTTGATGGAACCTCAAACATCGCATCCATCATGATACACTCCACGATAGAACGCAGTCCGCGTGCACCCAGTTTGTACTCCACTGCCTTGTCAACGATGTAGCGCAAGGCCTCTGGTGTGAATGTCAGCTTCACGCCGTCCATCTCAAACAGCTTCACATACTGCTTCATGATGGAGTTCTTCGGCTCTGTCAGAATCTTCTCCAAAGCAGGACGGTCCAGCGGGTTCAGATACGTCAGCACAGGCAGACGACCGATAATCTCGGGGATGAGTCCGAACGACTTCAGATCCTGCGGCTGCACATACTTCATCAGGTCTTCCTTGTCCAGCTTTCTCACGTTCTGAACAGAGTTGAAGCCCACGGTATGGGTATTCAGTCGCTGTGCTATCTTGCGCTCAATGCCGTCGAAGGCACCACCGCAAATAAACAGGATGTTGCGTGTATCAACGGCGATATACTCCTGGTCGGGATGCTTACGGCCACCCTTTGGCGGCACGTTCACCATCGTTCCTTCCAGCAGTTTCAGGAGTCCCTGCTGCACGCCCTCACCACTCACGTCGCGAGTGATGCTGGGATTGTCGCTCTTACGGGCAATCTTATCAATCTCATCGATGAAGACGATACCTCGCTGAGTAGCCTCAACATTATAGTCGGCCACCTGCAGCAGACGCGTCAGAATGCTCTCCACATCCTCGCCTACATAGCCAGCTTCCGTGAATACGGTAGCATCGACAATGGTAAAAGGCACATCGAGCAGCTTGGCGATGGTGCGTGCCAGCAACGTCTTGCCAGTACCCGTCGAGCCTACCATGATGATATTGCTCTTCTCTATCTCTACGTCGTCAGACTTGTCAGCTTTCTGTTGCAGACGCTTGTAGTGGTTATACACCGCCACAGAGAGGAAGCGTTTGGCCTCATCCTGCCCAATGACATACTGGTCCAGATAGGCCTTGATATCACGAGGTTTGGGCACAGAGCCCTCCTTCGGTTTGAACTTCGATGCTTTGGTATCCTTGCCTTTCGGATGCTCAGGGTCGAAACCAGACTCCTGCACTATCTTATAGGCTTGGACGGAGCACTGTTCACAGATATAGCCACTAACGCCCGATATGAGAAGCTTGACATCGTTCTCACTACGTCCGCAGAAATTACATACTTTTCTCATTCCTTACTTCTTCACCAACACTTGGTCAATCATGCCATACTCCTTAGCTTCCTCGGCCGTCATCCAGTAGTTACGGTCGCTGTCGGCCCACACCTTGTCATATTCGGTGTGCGAATGGTTGGCAATAATGGTATAGAGTTCTTTCTTCAGCTTCTGAATCTCACGGGCCTCAATCTCAATGTCTGAAGCCTGACCCTGCACGCCACCCAGCGGCTGGTGAATCATCACGCGACTGTGGGTCAGTGCTGAGCGCTTGCCCTCAGTACCAGCCACCAGCAGCACGGCAGCCATCGATGCAGCCATACCTGTACAAATAGTAGCCACATCACTTTGAATGAACTGCATGGTGTCGTAGATGCCCAGTCCGGCATAGACGCTTCCACCAGGCGAGTTGATATAGAGGTTGATATCCTTGCCCGGGTCGGTAGCGTCGAGATAGAGCAACTGTGCCTGCAGCACGTTGGCCGTATAATCGTTGACCTCGGTACCCAGGAAAATGACGCGGTCCATCATCAGTCGTGAGAACACATCCATCTGAGTCACGTTCAACTGACGCTCCTCCAGAATATAGGGATTCATATACTGGGCCTGAGCGGCCATCACGTCGTCAAACACCTGACCATTAACGCCCAGATGTCGGGTTGCGTATTTTCTAAAATCATTCATAATCTCTCTTTACTTTTGTTTTTTCAATACAAAATTACAAAAAAAATGTCGGAATGCAAGACATCCCGACATTTTTTTTGGTTAAAGAAATATAATGAGGTCTCTTTATGCTTCCTGCATCATCTTATTGAAAGCATCGAGAGTCACTTCTTTCTCGTTCAGTTTCACGATACCCTTCAGGGCAGCAGTCAACTTCACATCGACAGCACGGTCAACGAAGTTGTCCACATTTTCACGCTTCTTCAGCTGCTCGGCAGCATAGTTGTCCAGCACGTCATCGGGCACATTGCTCATGCCATACTGTGCAAACTGAGCGCGGATAGCCTCCTTGGCCACAGCCTTCAGGTCGGTCTCTTCCACCTTGATTTGGGCGGCAGCTACCAGCTGCTCCTTGATGAGGTGCCACTTCAGCTCAGCGATAGAAGCAGCGAAGTTCTTCTCTACGAACTCCTCGCCCTTATCCTGGTTGTTCTGCAGCATGATGCGCTTCAACAGAGCCTCGGGGAACTGCAGATCGCCCACCTTCTTCTCAACATACTTACGGACATCCTGCAGGAACTTATAGTCGCTGTTAGCCACCAGCTGAGCCTTCAGGGTGTCGGCAATACGCTGACGGAAGTCAGCCTCGTCCTTCACGCCCTCACCAAATACGCGCTCAAACAGCTTAGCGTCAACGGCAGCGGGCTGGAAATGACGAATCTCAGTAATCTGGAAGCTGAACTCGCAGTCCAGGTCCTTCACCTGATCCTTCTCAACCTTCAGCAGGGCAGCCACCTCAGCATCGTTGTCGGGATAAGCCTTCTTAGGACTGAAGGTGATGATGTCGCCCAGCTTAGCGCCGTCGAACTTCTTCTTCTCGTCCTCACCCTTCATGTATGAAGGCATAATCATGCCACCCTCGGTGGTAATACCGCCTTCCAGCGTGTTGCCCTTGGCATCGAGCTGACGCAGGTCACCCTTCAGGGTGTCGTTGCCGCTCCACTCCTTAGCCTCAACAAACTCACCGGCCTGCGATGCATACATCTGCACCTGGTCGTCAATCAGCTTGTCGTCCACCTTGATGGTGTAGAAGTCAATCTTATCCTTATTGGTCAGCTCTGCCTTGAACTCGGGAGCCACAGCGATATCGAACACAAACTCGAAGGGACCGTCGCCAGCCAGATCCTGAGGCTTCTGACCCTCAGCAGGCATGGGCTCGCCCAGCATCTGAATCTTGTTCTCACGAACATATTCGTAGAGTTTCTCGCCCAGGATGCGGTTCACCTCGTCGGCCTTGACAGCAGTACCATACTGCTTCTTCACCAAGCCCATGGGCACCATACCCGGACGGAAACCGGGCACCTGAGCCTTCTTGCGATAGTCCTTCAACTTCTTCTCTACTGCTTCCTGATAGTCTGCCTGCTCAATGGTTATAGTCATCAAACCATTGATTTTATCGGCACTTTCAAACTTAATATTCATCCTTTTTATACCTTATTTATATAATATACATCGATTTTGGCCTGCAAAATTACACATAATTAGCCGAAAAACCGCACGATTACGATTTTTTAACTACTCTTCTTCTGTCTTTGAACTTTGTGGTGGTGCTCACGCTTCGTTCACCCCTCAGTGGCTTCAGCCTCTCTATTACGTTCCTCCTCCAGTTTCTGGAAGTCTTTCTGGCGCAGCACAAACGAGTCAGTAAGGTAGTTCTTACGCACAATCTGGTTGGCTGCCAACTCCTCAGGCGTGCCATGAAACAGGATACGTCCCTCGAACAGCAGATAGGCACGGTCAGTAATACAGAGCGTATCCTCCACATTGTGGTCGGTAATCAGAATGCCGATGTTGCGGTCCTTCAGTTTCCACACAATAAACTGGATATCCTCCACAGCGATGGGGTCCACACCAGCGAAGGGTTCGTCGAGCATGATGAACTTCGGTTCGATGGCCAGACAGCGAGCTATCTCACAGCGACGACGCTCACCACCTGACAGCTGGTCGCCTTTGTTCTTGCGCACCTTCTGCAGACGGAACTCCTTAATCAGACTCTCCAGCTTCTCCAGTTGATACTCACGCGGTTTGCCCGTCATCTCCAGCACCGACAGGATATTGTCCTCTACGCTCATCTTACGGAACACGCTAGCCTCCTGAGCCAGATAGCCTATGCCGAGTCTGGCCCGCTTATACACAGGGTAGTCCGTCACTTCCTGATCTCCCAGGTAGATATGTCCGCCGTTTGGAAGCACCAGACCTGTGGTCATATAGAAAGAGGTGGTCTTACCGGCACCATTAGGGCCCAGCAGTCCCACAATCTCGCCCTGTCGCACATCGAAGCTCACATCGCTCACCACGGTGCGCTTTCCGTATCGTTTGATGAGGCCTTCGGTCCTCAACACAATATGCTCTTCTTCCATCGTCTTGCAGTTGTATTTTTATGGAGTACTCGTTTTCGGCTACAAAAGTAGTGAGAATTTTCCGAAAAACAATTCCCACCACTTATTTTTTAAGATTCATTGTGACCATCTTTGCTCTTCAGATAGTCCGCAAAGATGCGTGCCGCACTCTCTACCTTGGCAGCGCAGGGTCTTTTCTTGTAATACTCGGCCGTACGGGCAGAGGCTACATAACTGGAATGAGCCTTCTCATGACCTTGGATGCCAAGAATCTCGGCACAAATGATACTGCCGTTCTCTTCTTTGGATTTTGCCAGAAGGTCCTGAACAACTTTGTAACAGGCCGACTTGCCTTCGCGGTCTGAGCCCTCTGTCTGACCACAGTCGAGACCTACGAGAATGACGATGCCAGAGACGGCACCACACATCATTCGCATGCGCCCTACCCCGCCGCCAAAGCCGGCACCGATGCGCTTGGCCATCGTCTCGTCTAAACCATAAAGGTCGGAAAAGGCTGCCACCACACTTTGGCAGCAGCCATATCCGGCCATGAAATTATCGACTGCGCGCTGTACGCGCTCGTCTAATTCTTTGTCAGTCATTAAGCCTCAGCTTCTTCGTCGTTTGCCTTAAAGCTTGCGAGATCCTCTACCTGGAAGGCCTTGATGTATGCGCTCTTACCGAGAACATCCTCCTCGGCCATGCGAACGTATACGTTGGCGCTCTTCTCGAAGAGCTCTGGAGCCTTGGTGGCGTCGCGCAGGATGAGCAGGCTCATTACCAACTCGGCGGTCATGTCGTACAGACGACGAGCAAGGAAATCCTGAGCGTCCTGATTCTCAAGGGCCTTAACATTGTTAAGTGCCTCCTCGTAAACAGGGATGAGCTTCTCAACGCGAGCTTTCAGGTTCTTCAAGCTGTCGCTAACCTCGAGACCTGCCAGCATGTCCTTGATGTTGTTGAGCATAGTGCCGTTGGTGATGTAGCGGATAGCGGCTACAACCTGCAACTGTGTGGTACCCTCGTAGATAGAGAAGATACGTGCGTCGCGGAACAGGCGCTGGCTCTTGTACTCCATGATGAAACCTGAACCACCGTGGATGCTGATAGCATCGTAAGCGTTCTGGTTGGCGTACTCTGAGTTCATACCCTTGGCCAGTGGGGTGAA
>Ga0247608_10003767_pt1 | contig 17452 bp, 16 predicted proteins | sample 176DNAGHGlowgp2_FD_193490 | JGI IMG/M metagenome (GOLD analysis project Ga0247608, IMG submission 193490) | Sheep rumen microbial communities from Palmerston North, Manawatu-Wanganui, New Zealand - 1766 DNA GHGlow gp2 | ecosystem: Host-associated > Mammals > Digestive system > Stomach > Rumen ... | reverse complement strand
TTATTATGAAAAAAAAGATTCTAAATTTAATAAATTAATAAAAGATTTTTGTTTAAAAAATGATAAAAGTTTAAAAAAAGAAATATTATCTTTAAATGATAAATTAGATTTAAAATATGATAAAATCACTTATTTAAAAGAATATATAAATAATTATTATAGTGAAGAGTATATTAATAAAACTAGTAAAGAATTTAATGATTTAATAGATTCTTATGTTTCTAAAATAAAAGAAGAAGTAAAAAACTTAGAATTTACTTTAGATTCTGATATTATGGAACCAATATTGAAAGAAATGGATGGTTTATTAAAAGCAGAAAATTATCAAGAAATAAAAAACAGTTTAGATTTTAAACTACCTGCTTTTAATAGTAAAAAGTATGAAGATGGTAAAGAATCTAAGAAGAATATTGATAGTTATTTAAAAGTTCTAAGAGAAAAATTATGTATTATAGATGGTGATTATATTGATAATTATATATCTACTAAAGATTACATAGAAGTAATAATAGATATCTTATTAGAACTTGAAAAAGAAGTATTTTCTTTTAAATTAAACCATAATAGTTTTGAATATAATGATATATCTAAACTAGCTATTAAATTAGTAAAAGATTATCCTGATATAAAAAATGAATTAACTTCTTCTTTTAAGGAAATAATGATAGATGAATATCAAGATACATCCGATTTACAGGAAGATTTTATTAGTGAAATAGCCTGTAATAATACGTATATGGTAGGTGATATAAAACAGTCTATTTATCGTTTTAGAAATGCTAATCCTGATATATTTAAACAGAAGTATATTGATTATTCTAATAATAAAAATGGTATTAAAATAGATTTAAATAAAAACTTTAGAAGTAGAGAAGAAGATTTAGTTGATATAAATACTATCTTTGATAAAATAATGGATCTAGATTATGGTGGAGCAGATTATATAAATGGACATAGAATGGCATATGGTAATATAGCTTATTCTAATGAAGGTAAAACTAATCAAGATTATAATCTAGAAATAGATAATTATGTTATAGAAAAAGATTCTGATTATAAATATTATAAGCATAATGAAATAGAAGCTTTTATAATAGCTAAAGATATTAAAGAAAAAGTAGATAATAAGTATAAAATATTTGATAAAGATAATAAAGTATTAAGAGATATAAACTATAGTGATTTTTGTATTATGATAGATAAATCTAAATCTTTTGATACTTATAAAAAGATATTTGAATATTTAGGTATTCCACTTACTGTTTATAAAGATATAAATATTGCTGATAGTTTTGAGTTTTATTTAATTAAAAATATTTTAAAACTATTAGATAAATATAATTCTAATGAAATAGATGATGTTTTTAAATATAGTTTTGTTTCTATTGCTAGAAGTTATTTATTTAGATTAAGTGATGAAGAAATATATAATATCGTAAATAATGAAAGTTATTTAGATACTGATATTATTAAAAAGATGTCTATTATTAGTGATGAATTAGATTCTTTAAATTTAGTAAATTTGATTATTAGAATTAAAGAAGTATTTCAGTTTGATGAAAAAATAATAACTATTGGAGATGTAAATGTAAGAATATCAACTCTAGAATATTTAATAAAATTAGCATCTTCTTTATCAATAATGGATTATGATTATCATATGTTTATTGATTATTTAGATAGTGTTTATGAAGATGATAAAGCAAGAATTGATATACCTATATCTGTTATAGATGATAATAGTGTTAAAATAATGACTATTCATGCATCTAAGGGATTAGAATATCATATATGTTATTATCCAGAAGTTGGTAATGAATTTAATATGAAAGATATTAATTCTAAAATATTATATGATTCTATCTATGGAATAACACTTCCTAGTTATACAAATGGATACTGTGATACTTATATTAAGATACTTGCTAAAAGAAAATTTATCCAAGAAGAAATATCTGAAAAAATAAGATTATTCTATGTAGCTTTAACTAGAGTTAAAGAAAAAATGATATTAATTACTAATATAGAAAAAGATGATACTAAAAATAAAGAAGATTTTAGATCATTTAAAGATATTATTAATAGTGTTAAAGAAGAATTATCTAATTATATAAAAGATATTAATTTAGATGAATTAAATATATCTAGATCTTATCAATCTATGATTGTATCAAAACTACCTGATTATCCTAAACAAGAATTAAATATTAAAGAGTATATTCCTAATATAGAAATAGAAGATGATAAACATTTTTCAAAAGAAATAAAAGATTTAATAGATATAGATACTTTGGATAATATGAAATATGGTACTAAAGTACATGAATTATTTGAAATAGTAGATTTTAAAAATCTAGAATTAGAAAAGATAGATATTACTTCTAAAGAAAAAGAATATATTACTAATTTCTTAAATCAACCAATATTAAAGAATATAAAAGATGCTAACATTTTAAAAGAATATGAATTCTATTATGATAATAAACATGGTGTTATAGACTTGATGTTAGAATATTCTGAACATATAGATATAATTGATTATAAGTTAAAACATGTTGATGATTAGAATATTTAAATCAATTAAATGGTTATAAAGAATATATTAGTTCTAAGACTAATAAATCTGTTAATATCTATTTATATTCAATACTTGATAATAATATGAAGCAAGTTTAATAGACTTGCTTTTTTATTTTGGGAAAATGTGTTATAATTAGGACTATGAAAAGGGTGATACTATGAAGAAAAAAATAATTGTATTTAGTAGTATCTTAATATTAATAGATCAATTAATTAAATTTATAGTAAAAAGTAATATAAGTTTAAATACTGAGAATTATTTAATACCTAAGTTCTTATATTTTACTAATGTTAAAAATACTGGAGGAGCTTTTAGTATACTTAATAATAATCCTATTCTTTTAGGAGTTATTGGTATTTGTGTATTAATACTTATTTATTACTATTTAAAAGATAAAAAGATTACTTTTTTAGAGACTATTGTATATAGTTTATTAATTGGTGGAATTATAGGTAATATAATTGATAGAATTATACTTAATTATGTAGTAGATTATATTGGGGTTATGATATTTAGTTATAGTTTTCCAGTATTTAATTTTGCTGATATATGTATAGTAATTAGTATATTTATATTAATTATATTAGAGTTTAGGGGTGATAATAATGAATCTAGAAGTAACTAATGGTGGAGAAAGAATAGATGTTTATTTATCTAAAGAATTAGATATTAGTCGTAGTAAGATTCAAAACTTAATTAAACAAGAAAAAATATTGGTTAATGATAAAATTACTAGTAGTAATTATAAAGTAAAAGAAAATGATAAGATTACTGTTAATGATGATTTAGATTTCGATATTAATGTAGAACCTGAAGATATAGATATCGATGTTGTATATGAAGATGATTATTTATTAATAATTAATAAATCATCTGGTATGGTAGTTCATCCAGCACCAGGTAATTATACTGGTACTTTAGTTAATGCTTTACTTTATAGATTTAAAAAAGGTGCTACTACTAATTTAAGACCTGGTATAGTTCATCGTATAGATAAAGATACTAGTGGAGTAATGGTAGTAGCTAAAGATGATAAGACACTTGAATTACTTTCTGATATGATAAAAGAAAAGAAAGTAAAAAGAACATATTGGGCAATAGTAGATGGTATTATTCCACATGCTACAGGAACAATAGATGCACCAATAGGTAGAGATGTTAATAATAGAGAGAAAATGGCAGTTACTGATATAAATAGTAAAGATGCTATTACTCATTTTAAAGTATTAAAAAGATTTAAAGATGTAAACCAAACTTTAATAGAATGTAATCTTGATACAGGTAGAACTCATCAAATAAGAGTACATATGGCATATATTGGTTATCCTATATATAATGATCCAGTATATGGAAAAAGAAAGAATAATACATCATTCGGGCAATTCTTACATTCTAAGAAAATAGAATTTATTCATCCTGTAACAGGTAAAGAAATAAGTATAGAAGTTGACTTACCTAAAGAATTTAAAGAATATTTAGAGCAAATCGATATACAATAATAAATAAATAATATATAATAAAAAGTGTGGTGATATTATGGATGAAGTTATAGTTAATCGTAAAGATCTTGTTGTTATGAAGTTACTTCATTATTTTATAACTGTTAAGAATTATTCACCAATCATTCTTCAAGGAGCTGAAGATGAAATCTGGTTAGAAAATCTTGATAGCGAATATCAAATAATTAGAATAGTATCTAATTATTTACATAATGATGAACAATTAGGTTTTGATCAATTTAGAGCTAAGAAGATATCTAATAAAATATCTAGGAAAGTATTTTCATACCATATGAATATATTAAATATATATACTGATTTAGGAGATAATGTTCATTTAGAAGGTGGACCTAGAATGGATGTTGTTTCATTATATGAAGATAGTGATATCTTAAAAAATAATTTATTAATAACTAAATTTCCTGATATGAAAGATAAACTTACATATAATGAAGAAGGAGTAGAGTTATTTATTAAAATAACTGAAGATATAAATAAAAAGAATCAAACAGATGCTACTCAAGCTGATGAAGTGTTTAGTAAAAAGAAACCAACTATTACTTACTTATTAATAATAATTAATATAGTATGTTATTTAATAACATTGTTTGCAAGTAATGGTGAAAAGATAGTAGATGATTTATGTTTACATGGAGATACTATTAGAAATTATCATGAATATTATAGATTAGTAACATGTGCATTTTTCCATGTAGATATAGTTCATATATTATTTAATATGTATGCTTTATATATAATTGGAAGTCAAATGGAAAGTTTCATTGGTAAAACTAAATTTGTAATAGTATATTTTGCGTCTATTCTAACTGCTAGTTTAATGTCTATAACACTTAATAATGCTCCAAGTATTGGTGCAAGTGGCGCAATATTCGGACTTATGGGAAGTATGTTAGTGTTTGGTTATCATTATCGTATATATTTAGGTACAGTTTTACGAAGTCAAATTATACCATTGATAGTATTTAACTTAATGTTAGGATTTATGGTATCAGGTATTGATAATTTTGCTCATATTGGTGGATTACTTGGTGGAATATTAGTAACATATGCTTTAGGTATAAAATATAAGAGTAGTAAATTAGAAAGAATAAATGGTACTATTATATTTATATTATTTACGGCATTTATTACTTATATGGGATTATTTATGGAAAGGTAAGTAGGTGTAAAGACCTGCTTTTTTTATTGATTAAAAAAAATATATATATTATAATTATTTTAGAATAGAGGTGTGCTATGAAAAATAATATAAAAATAGTTGTAGCATTTATACTTGGTGGATTAATAACTGGTGGAATAGTACTTGCTGCAACAACAAGAGCACAAGACATAACTTATGGAAATGGTACAGTAAAAGATGCACTTGATGATTTATATCAAGCAAGGGATAATAAAAGTACATGTTTATATGTATCAGGTACTAAAGGTCAAGTATCAGCAAAATATTTATGTGATCCAGGAGATGGAGTAGCAAGATATTTTTATATTTTAAAGGTATCAGGAAATGATGTTAAGTTAATAATGGATAGAAATTTATCTGATACAGTAGGTAGTGCTAAACGAATGACATTTGAGGATGCAAATTCATTTGTAGAGGATAATAATATAGATACATTATGGAATAATGTAAAAGATGTTGGTTTACCTACATCTTCAGAAATAGCTACTGCAGGTGGTATAACAAACTTTGATGTATCAACAACTACTGAAAGTAATTGGTCTTTTTTTGGAACTAATAGTACTACTAATACTAATTATAGAGCTAATTATTTATGGTTATGGGATTATACTAGAGATTGTTCTAATACTGGATGTAGTCATTCATTATCATCAGACTATGCTTATGGATATTGGACTACTGATTTAACAGTAGGTAGTAATGGTGATGGAGCTTGGCGCGTTTCTAACTTTGGAAGTTTAGATTCTCGCCCTGTAAATACTACTGCTAATCATGGTGTACGTCCAGTAATCACAATATCACAATCTAAATTATCAAATTAATTTATTCATGACATAAAAAATGTAAAGTAGGTGTAAAAACTTACTTTTATTTTTTTATATATAACTTAATTGTTATATAATTGAAGTATAGGATAGGAGAGTATTTATGAATAAGAAAAGAAAAAGTATAATATTAGGATTATTAGTAACAAGTATATTATTAGTAACAATAGGTGTAACATATGCGTTTTTTAGTTATTCAAAAAGTGGAACTACTGAAAATGCAATTAGTTCAGGATCTGTAACATTTTTATATGATGAGATATATCAAAGTGGAAACAGTATAAGTATTACTGATGCTCTTCCAGTATCAGATACTTTAGGAAAAGCACAAACTAATGCTTTTAACTTTAAAATACAATCAACAACTATTAGAAATATGCCTATTCCATATGAAATAACTTTACGTCAAAAACAAGGAACAGATAATATTGGTAATGTAGTAAAAGTATATTTAGCTAAGACAAATAGTTATTCTGATTTAGTGGAAAATGAAACTGAATTAGTAACAAGCAAGTTTAACTCATTACCAGACGTAACACATAATGGATATAGTGAAAAAACATTGTATGTAGATGAAGTACCACAAAATAGTCCATCATATGAACAATACTATAGACTAAAGATGTGGATAGATGATAAAACTGATTTTAGTGATGGAACATATAGTAATAAAACATTTAGTGTAATGGTAAATGTATATGCGAATGGAAGAATATCATCATCAAATGCTAATATTCAATCTATTTCTGTAGGTAATACAGTATTAACAGCAGTAAATGCAAATGAATATGAAACAACACTACCAGCAGGTACAGAACAAGCAAATATATTAGTTGAAACAGAAGATGCTCATTCAACAGTAACAATTACTAAAACACAAAGTGATTATACTACACCGGTGGCAGTAGCAAATAACATACAAAGACTTTCAAATACGGTTAGTAGAACAGTTAGTTTAACTGAGGGAGATAATTATTTCAAAATAGTAGCAAATAGTGAAAATAATCAAAATAATAAAGAAGTACATTTAAAGATAACTGTTGAACCATCATCTTTTGTTTTGAAAAATCAAATACTATTAGATAATACTTTAATAACATCTTCACCAACTTTAACTACATCTTCAAATAATACTTCTAATATATCAGGATTATATAAATTGAATGTTACAAATGGCTTTGGAGGAAGCAATGGGGATACATATTATTTTAGGGGAAATGTTATCAATAACTATGTGGATTTTGCAGGAAAAATATGGCGAATAGTAAGAATAAATGAGGATGGTACAGTTCGTTTAATATTAGATGATTCTACTGATACATCTGGACACCAATTTAATTCAAATTATAATAATTATACTTATATGTATTATTCAATTAGTCAAGTTAAAAATGATGTGGAAACATGGTATAGTGCTAATATAACTGGAGAAGATGCAACAAAAGTAGCTGTTGGAAATTATTTTTGTGAACAAGCAAAAGCTTTAAGAACAACTGACCATTCATCTGGTAATGCTACAATGACATTTTTTCTTAATTATACGCCTGATTTAAAATGTGAAACAGATGGTAATGGTAAAGGTTTGATTAATAATAGTGTAGGTTTAATAAATTATGATGAATTAGTTTTGGCTGGTGCATACCTTGGACAAAGTAATAGTAGTTATTATTTATATAAAGACTTCTATTGGTGGACAATGTCTGCTTGTGGTTGTGATCCAACTGTTGTTGGTACACCACCTTCTATTTGGTATGTTAGTACGAGTGGTGGTCTTTCCTCAGCAACTGTTAGAGGAACTAGTTCTCTTCGTCCAGTTATCAACTTAAAAGCAGATACATTAGCTACAGGTACTGGAATCAGTGGCGATCCTTACGTAGTACAATAAAGAAGAGAAATCTTCTTTTTTTTTATTGTTTTACTTTATTCGACAAATTTCTTATTCTTTGTGTCTTAAAATATAATTGGTGATAATATGAAAACAAAATATTTTGCTCCAATAATACTTGCTGTAATACTTGGATATTTATGTGCATCATTTGCACTTGATGAATATCATACTAATTATAAAGATATTCCTAATAATATTTATTATCTACAAATAGGTGCTTACAATAATAAGGATAATATTGAAAAGGATTTAGAAAATATAACTAATAAATTAATTGTTAAAGAAGATGATAAATATTATGTATATGTTGGTATTACTACAGATTATACAAATGCTTTAAAAATTAGAGATTTATATAAAGAAAAAAATGTTAATCTTTATATAAAAGATGGGTATATTAATAATAAGGACTTCATATTAGAATTAGAACAATATGATATTTTAATTAAAAATAGTAAAACTTATGAAGAAGTTAATTCAGTTTTGGAAGCAATTCTTGCGACATTAGAGGAGGTATCATGAAGATAAAAGAAATGAAAGAGACTGAACGTCCTAGAGAAAGATTGATAGAATATGGTAGTAATAATTTATCTAATGAAGAAATACTATCAATTATATTAAAAAAAGGATATAAGAATAAGTCTGTTAAAGAAGTATCTTTAGATTTATTAAATAGTATTAATAGTTTAAATGATTTAAAAGATATAACTTTAGAAAAATTAACTAGTATTAAAGGTATTGGACAAGCTAGTGCATTAACTTTACTTGCTAGTATTGAATTAGGAAAAAGAATTTTTCTAAAACAGGACTCTAAAGAAAAAATAGTACTTTCTAATCCTAAAGCTATTTATGAATATATGAAGTATTTGCTTGTAGATAAGAAACAGGAATATTTTTATTGTTTATATTTGAATGCTAAAAAAGAATTAATTGAAAGGAAATTATTATTTATGGGAACAGTAAATCATAGTAGTGCACACCCAAGAGAGATCTTCAAGAATGCTTATTTATGTAGTGCATCTGGTATTATATGTGTTCATAATCATCCTACTGGTGATATTAAACCTAGTTTAAATGATATGTATTTTACTGAGAATATGAATGATTTGTGTAAGATGAATGATATTACTTTTGTTGATCATATTATTATTGGTGATAATGATTATTATAGTTTTTATGATAATAAAAGGATTAGTAATTTATGATTAATGTTAAGAAGAAAAAAAGTAAATTACCTATAGAATTATTGATAATAGTATTATTAATAATAATTATGGCAATAATATATAAATATACTAACTTAAATATATATATTAAAGATATAAGATATGGTATTATGAATAAATTTATAATTAAGAAAGAAGATATTAGTTCTAATATAAGTTTAGGAATAAACAAAGAATTAGAAGAAGAAAATAAATCTTTAAAGAAACTACTAGATATAAAAGAAAATAATTATGATATGATAACTGCTTTGGTTATAAAAAGGGATATAGAGTGGTATAAATCTATAACTATAAATAAAGGTAAAAAAGATGGAATAAAAAAGAATATGGCTGTTATAGATAGTAATGGTTTAATAGGAAAGATAAATGAAGTTGGTAATAATTATAGTATTGTATCTTTAATTACTAATAATATTAATAATAAAGTAGCTGTAGATATAGATAATTATCATGGAATATTAGATAGCTATAGTGATGGTTATCTTATTATTAAAAATATAATAAAAGATAATGATATTAAAATAGGCGATAAGGTATATACTAATGGACTTGGTGGAATATATCCAGAAGGTATATATATAGGAGATGTATCTTTAATAGAAAATGATGAATTAGAATTATCTAAGATAGTAAAAGTAAAAATAAATAGTCAATATAATAGTATAAAATATGTTAATGTAATTAGGAGATAATATGATTTTAATGATTATATGTATTGTTAGTATTATTTTTATAAGTAATAAAAAGACTATTATATTACTTGGTATACTTTATGATTTATTATTTAGTTATGTTTTATTTACTGGTTTAATTTGTTTTTATTTGATGTATATTTTTATTAGATTTATTAAATTTAAATTTAATAAATCATATAGTATATATATTATATCTATCTTAAGTGAAATTATTATTTATTATATATGGATGTATATTTCTGTATTAATAATAAATGTAAATATTGTGTAAAATATGGTTTCATATCTAAAAACTTTAAAAGTTGTGTGTTATAATTATAATGTAAAGTAGAGGGATAGTAGATATGAAAAACTTAAATAAACAAAAAATTTCAGTTATGGTAGCAGTATTAGGTTTAGTTTTATTAACTGCTGGTGTAACAGTTGCATTTTTTACATATGTAAAAGATGGAACAACAGAGAATGCTGTAACTACAGATTCAATAACATTCTTATATGAAGAAAAAGATAAACAAGGACATGGTATAGGTATAACTGATGCGATACCTGTAGAAGATAGTATAGGAAAACAAGGACAAGCTTTTAATTTTGAAATTACATCTAATACATCAAATAAGATATCAATACCTTATGAAATAGCAGTAAAAAAGACTGATAATAGTGATAACTTAGATAGTGTTGTCAAATTATATTTAACAAAGGTAGATGGATCAGGAAATGAAGAAGAAATAGCTCTTGGAACATATAGTAGTTTTACAACAAAAACATATTATGGTACTCAACAAAAACTATTAACACAACAAAAAGTTCCACAATCAAGTCATCAATATCTTCAAAAATATAGATTAAGAATGTGGATAGATGAAGATACAGATTTTAGTGATGGTACATATAATAATAAAACATTTAGTGTAACAGTAAATGTATATAGTCAAGGTAAGGTTGTTACACCTGAAGATATAGCTAATGTTAATAATGCGGGTGTACTACAAGTTTTCTTAGATGGAACAGAAATACAACCAGTTGAAACAAATGGTACACATTATGAAGAAACATTACCAGTAGGTACTAGAAATGCAGAATTAGTAATTAAACCTGCTAATAAGTATTCTAAAGTAGAAATTGGTAAAACAGATTCAACTTATCAAACATTAATAGCAATGAATAATAAAACTGGAATAGTACCAGTAACTTCATCACCAACAATGACAACAAATGCACATATTAAATTAGCTGATGGAGATAATTACTTTAAAGGTGTTATAACTGCAGAAGATGGAGTAACAACACAAACATTAACATTTAAATTAACAGTACCACAAGGTCAAGCAGCAGCAAATAGATTATCTGCTATGATACTTGCTGATAATACAGTAGTATCATCTGGTGATGGATTATATCAATCTACTGCTACTGATAGTGGAGATCCAACATATTATTTCTATGGACCTGTAACTAATAATAAGGTAAGATATGCAGGATATGATTGGCTTGTAGTTAGAATAAATGATGATGGTACAACACGTTTATTACTTGCTGATAAAATGGATAATACATCATATGCTATAAATAATTTATATCAATATTGGTCTAGTGATGATAATTATGATTTCTTAGATTATATGTATTATAGTTATGGTGAAGTACCTAATGATTTAGTAGATGGAAATAAACCAATACTTAAAGATGCACTTGAAAGTTGGTATACTACTAATATAGCTAGTAATCAAAACTATTCTAAATGGATAGCTGATAAATCAGGAAACTATTTCTGTGAAGCTTATCATGCACAAGGAAGAAGAGAAGGTGGGGATCCACTTCCATTAGAAGTAGATGCTTATGTTAATTCTTATGAAGATTATACATTCGCTTGTGATACAGATATATATGGTCATAGATATGTTGATTCAAATATAGGTTTATTATCATATGATGAAGCTTTATTTGCTGGAGCACAATTATCATCCAATGCTGGAATTTATGGTGGACATAATAAAACATATTTTGATGCTGATTACACTTGGTGGTTAGGTTCACCTGCTGGATATGACCCATACTTTGGTGAATTACGTCATATTCTTATAGTAGAAAGTTTTGAACCAGATGATCCAGAATATAATCCATTAGTTACCGATGAATCTAGTAATGGTGGATGGAGTTATAATATTTATGCAAGACCTGTTGTTAACCTAAAGGCAGCTACTACAGCTACTAGGGGTGCTAACGGAGTTTATATAGTAGATTAAGAAGTTCATTAGAACTTCTTTTTTATGTAAATATATGTAAATAGTTCTAATATATATATAATTATTTAATACATTATGATAAAATATGATTATAAAATAGAGGTGCAATAATATGGATTTTAGAAAGAAAAAAGAAATAATAGCTTTAAGTGTATTTGGTTTTATATTTTTATTTATGGGTATAACACTAGCAATTTATACTTATACTAAACAAGGTACTACAGAAAATGTTTTATCTACTAGTGCTATAACATTTATTTATACCGAAATTGATGGACAAGGTGCAGGTATATCTATAGAAGATGCACTACCAATGTCTGATAATTTAGGTGAAAGTCAAACTGGAGATAGAAATGTATTTAATTTTAAAATTAAATCATCAAATCCTACATCAAAATATATTAATTATACAGTAACAGTAAGAAATAAATCTATAGATAATACACTAGATAATTATGTTAAATTAAATGTTAAAGAAGTAGGAGGAACATATAATAAAACTAAATTCTATAAAGATTTAAAACAATATAATAATTTGAATAATGAAAGAATAATATATCAAGATGAAATAACAAACATAAATAGCTATGAAAAAGACTTTCAACTTAGAATGTGGTTATCAGATACACTTGATATGAGTAGTGGAATATATAATAATAAATCATTTAGTATAACAGTAAATGTATATGCTAATGGAGCAGATGTATCACAATCTGAAAATTGTGGCCAAGCTATATGTGAAAATAAGACATTTGCTCAATACATGGTTGCACAAGATCAAGCAGTAGTTGGTCAATATGTAAATATAAAAGCACCAACTGGGGGAAGTGATTCTAATAGTTTTACTGGAAATGAGTATACTACTGATTGGATGAAAGCATTTGCAAGACCAATAGAATATGCTAGTGCATATCAACAAAAATTTACATCAGTTAATGCAAAATATCCAGATGTAAATAATATTAGTGATTGGAGTGGCTATAATCATGGTAATGCTTCAGTACTAGTACCTAAAATAGCTGATGATCAAATATATAATAATCTTGGCAAACATGTAAATATGTGGTTTACACGTGTTAATGGAAGAAATAATGGACAGTATGTTAATCCAATTAGCTTTTACATATTTGGTGTATACGTTCCAGAAACAGGTGCTGCATGGAAATGTGTAAGCAATAGCCCAAATAATGGTTATGCAGTTTTCAGTTTTAATACAAGTACAACAGGTATTTATATACCAGGTGGTTCACAGTTCCCATTTAAAGGCCGTTCATGGGAACCTGGCGGATATTGGGGTTCAGGATATGGCTCAGCTTATATACCAGGTAATTTCATACTTGTATATAATGTAGATGAATATAAAGCATATTTAAATACATTATCTGATGGTGAATATAGAGCTATGATTGATAATTATGCTTATTTACTTGCTGAATGTAATATACCTACTGATGATTAAGAAGTTCTAATGAACTTCTTTTTTTCATATAATTAAATGGTGATAATATATGGAAGAATATAAACTAGTAAAGAAATATTTGGATAAAAATAAAAATATAGATGAAAAAATAAATTATAAAAAAATTATATATAACTTCATTAATAGATGTTTATTATCATGTTTAATACTATTAATTGTTTTATGCATAATTAAGATTGATCCTAAAACAAAATTATTATTTAAAGAAAATATATATGAAAAAAATATTTCTTTTTCCAAGATAAATAAAGAATATGAATCATTGTTTGGTAAAATATATCCTACTATTACTAATAATAAAAAGATTGAACCTGTTTTTAATGAAAAATTTTCATATACTAATAAAGTAAAATATAAAGATGGAGTAAAATTAACAGTAGATAATAATTACTTAATGCCAGTACTTGAAAGTGGAATAGTTGTATATATTGGAAATAAAGATAATTATGGATATACTATTATAATTCAACAGGTAAATGGAATAGATTTATGGTATGTAGGATTAAAAAATACTAATATAAAATTATATGACTATATAGAAAAAGGTACACTCTTAGGAGAAGTAGATAGTAATGAAATATATCTATTCTATCAGAAAGATGGTAAGTTTATTGATTATCAAGAATATTTGGGATAAAATTTATATTCATCCCTTTTTTTATTTTGTTATAGTTATTAGTTTTCTTACTGGTCATTTTCGTAATATTATTTATTTTACTATTATTATATTTGTTCATGAATTAGGCCATTCTATAACTTCAGTAATACTTGGTATAAAACTAAATAGAATAATGTTGTTTCCATTCGGTGGATTAAGTGTATTAGAGTATAGTATTAATTTATCTTTGATTAAAGAATTATTAATACTAATAATGGGACCAATTATTCAAATAATATTTACATATCTAGTTTATTACTTAAGAATAAATGTATCTTATTATTTTTATACTTATAGTATGTTTATATTATTATTTAATTTAATACCTATATATCCTTTAGATGGTGGAAAATTAATAAACATATTTTTATCTTTTTTTATATCATTTTATAAGTCTTTTAAAATAACATATTATTTAAGTTATTTCATATATATTACTTTAGTATTTATAGTTATTTTTAATTTTAGAAATTTAATATTAATACTTATATTAATTTCTTTAGGAATAGAATTAATAAAAGTATATATAAATAGATATAATATATATATCTTTAATTATTAAAATGTGTTATAATGGAGATGGGAGTTGATAGTATGAGTGGAGAAATATATGAAAAAGTAAAAGAGTTTAAGAAAAAATATCCATCTACTGTAGCTTGGAGATTAAAAAAACATGCTAAAGTAGTTGAAAAACATTTAAATGATGATGAAAAAGTATTATATGTATTTGCTGCTCAGAAGAATGATAAGTTCTATGACTTATTTACTACAGCTATTTTAGTATTAACAGATAAAAGAATATTAGTAAGTAGAAAAAGATTATTATTTGGTTATTTTTTCGATGCTATAACACCAGACATGTTTAATGATTTAAATGTATATGGTGGACTTATTTGGGGTAAAATAGATATAGATACTATTAAAGAAGTTGTAGTATTCTCTAATATTGCTAAGAAGGCTTTACCTGAAATAGAAACTAATGTAACATCACAGATGATGAAAGCAAAAGAAAAAATGTATTGTAAAGATAAATGTTAATTTATCTTTTTTTTTATTTAATAATTGGTTATAATATATATAGTAGGAAGTGATAATATGAAAAGAGTTATATCAATATTAGTATTATTTGCTGTATTATTTTTACTTGTTGAATTTATAGTAACTAAGTTTACTAGTAATCATACTGTAAGTTATAGTGTTAAGAATAATGATATGACATTTGATATAAAAGAAGAATATGTTAAAAATAATAATGATACATATAGTATAGAAATATTAAATGATAAATATAGTTTTTATTATACAGTTTCTAATAAATATAATAAGCAAAAGAAAATAATAAGTAGTATTGAGTATTTTAAAGATGGAAATAATCTTTGTATTTATCCAGTTTTTAAAGATAAACAAGAAACTTATATATTATGTAGTAATGGTAATAATATTTATAGTAGTTATACTTATCCTAATCAAGCATTTATTGCTGAAATAAAAAATAAATTAATTGAAAATAAATATATAGCAGTAAAAGAAACTATACCAGAAAGTAAAGTTAGTTTTACTGGTAGTACACTTTATAAAAATAATTTAAATGCTGATGATACTATAGTATTATGGAAATATAAAGGTATTGATATTATTAATAATTCTAAACAATATAATCTTAGTACTTTAGGATTTGATAAATATGATAATAAAGTAGGGTATTTAGTAGATAATTATTATATTGTTCCTAATTATACTAATCAAAAAGTATTAGAATTTTCTAGTGTAACAGCAATTAATTTAAATAATAATGATAAGAAAACTATAGATCTTGATATGATATTATCTAGTGATACATATATAAATGGTGTAGTAGATGATAAACTTTATTATACTGATCCATCAAATTTATTACAGGTTGAAATAAAACCTAGTAATAGTAATGTTAGATTAATTGGTGATAGTAGTATGGGTGGACAAATGTATGATGGAGAGTGGAAAGATGCTAATATTTATGATTTTAAAAATAATGAGATAAAGTATAGAAAAAAATTAGATATTGGTATTAATTATAAGGATGTTATAGAAGGATCTGATAGTTATTATTTATATACTGAAGATGGTAGTATTTATCAAGTATTAAAAGAATATCAAGATAAACCTATATTATTATATAAAACTAGTAGTTTAAGTAATTTTAATGTTGCAGATAATGATATATATTATGTAATAGGTAGTGAAGTTTATAATTTTAATGTTATGAGTGGTAATAAATTAGTTATGACTAATAGTGATTTAATATATAATAGTGCAAATAGAATACAAGTTTATAGAAAAAAATAGATGAGATTATATCTCATCTTTTAATTGGGAAAATATAATTTTGTTTATTAGTATTGGGTATTCTAGATATGAAAAGTGTGTTGCGTGATCTAGAACTATTAGTTCGGAATTATCTATTTCTTGATGCATGATTATAGCATCTTTTAGTGGGGTAGATGTATCATTCTTTCCCCATATTATTAGTACTTTAGCTTTTATATCTTTTAAGTAATATTTTAAATCTTCATTAATTATATTTTTAAAAGTTTGATACATATTATTATTTAATTCTTTATAATCAATGGATGCAAATTTATTAAATAGAAAGTTTAAGTATTTTTGTTTATATTTTTTAGGTAAGAATAGTTTTAATTTTTTTAGAAATTTATAGATTTTTGTTTTTAGTTTAGTTTTAGGTTTAATACCTGCACTATTTAAATAAATAATATTATTATATTCGAAGTGATAATAGCCTGTAAGAGTAGTTATTATTCTACCACCAAATGAGTGTCCTATTAGTATTGGATTTTTAATATTAAGAGATTTAATCCATTCATGTATTAATAATGTATAATCGTAAATAGTTAAATCATAATTGGGAATTGGACTATTACCAAATGATGGATAATCTAGTATATATACATTAAAATATATACTTAAAAAATCAATCATATAATTAAATGTTTTTCTTGTATCTCCCCAACCAGGTAATATAATTATACTTTTCTTATGATTTCCATATTTTTCATAATAAATAGTAATATCTTCATATGTAAAATACATATAATCACCTAATGTATTTTATTCTTAAATTTACGTTTGGTACTTGAATATTTTTTTGTTTGTGTGT
>Ga0247608_10003765_pt1 | contig 17456 bp, 12 predicted proteins | sample 176DNAGHGlowgp2_FD_193490 | JGI IMG/M metagenome (GOLD analysis project Ga0247608, IMG submission 193490) | Sheep rumen microbial communities from Palmerston North, Manawatu-Wanganui, New Zealand - 1766 DNA GHGlow gp2 | ecosystem: Host-associated > Mammals > Digestive system > Stomach > Rumen ... | reverse complement strand
ACAAGGTGATGCACGAGGTCTTCGACCAGGATGTGGAAGACTATGCCCTTACGGTATCATCGGCCGGGCTGGACCGTCCTTTCAAGGTGCTGGGCCAGTACCTCAAGGCCATCGGCACCCAGGTGGACGTCAAATTCAAGGGTGGCCGCCGTCTCACGGCAACGCTTCTGAAGGCCGATGAAAACAGTATCGGCCTCAAATATACAGCCCTGGAAGCCGTTGAAGGCAAGAAGAAGAAGGAGAAGGTGGAGCATGAGGAGGTCTTCTCCCTGGCCGATATCAATTCCGTGACTCCGTACATTGAATTTAAATAATATAAACATAAACATGGCAAAAGAAAAAGAGAAAGAAATCACCTTGATTGACGCTTTCAAGGATTTCAAGGAAGAAAAGAGCATCGACCGTCCCGTGATGCTGGGCGTTCTGAAGGACGTTTTCCTTACCCAGCTGGCCAAGACCTACGGCAGCGCAGACAATTTCGACGTCATTATCAACGTGGACAAGGGAGACTGCGAGATTTACCAGAACTTCGAGGTGGTGGAAGAGGTGGAGGACCCTGTGACCCAGATTACCCTGGACGAGATCAAGGCCGAAACCGGTGACGACGACTACGAGATTGGCGACACCTTCGCCCGCAAGCTCTCCCTGGCTTCCTTCGGCCGCCGCGGCATCCTGAACATCCGTCAGAACCTGCAGGGCCGTATCATGGATATCGAGAAGGCCAATGTGTTCAAGAAATACTCCGAGCGCGTAGGTGAAATCTTTACCGGTGAGGTCTACCAGACCTGGAAGAACGAGGTGCTTATCCTGGACGAGGACGGCAACGAGCTCCGCATGCCCCGTAGCGAGCAAATCCCCGGCGAGCGTTTCAAGAAGAGCGATTCCGTGCGCGCCATCATCAAGAGCGTAGAGATGAAGAACAACACCACGCCTTACATTGTGCTGTCCCGTACTTCCGACAGCTTCCTGGAGAAGCTTTTCGAGATGGAAGTGCCGGAAATCTACGACGGGCTCATCACCGTGAAGAAGGTGGTCCGCATCCCCGGCGAGCGCGCCAAGGTGGCCGTGGAATCCTATGATGACCGCATCGACCCTATCGGCGCCTGCATTGGCGTCAAGGGCTCCCGCATCATGGGTATTGTCCGCGAACTCCGCAACGAGAACATCGACGTGATTCAGTGGAGCAGCAACCCGCAGCTCATGATTCAGCGTGCCCTCAATCCGGCCCGCATCTCCCGCATAGACCTGGGCTCCAGTCCCGAGGACAAGATTAAGGTGTACATGCATGCCGATGAGGTGAAGAAGGGTATCGGCAAGGGCGGCGTGAACATCAAGCTGGCCGGCATGCTGGTGGGCCGCGAGATTGAGGTCTGGCGCGAAATCCAGCAGAGCGAGCAGGAGGAGGACGACGTGCTCCTGAGCGAGTTCACGGACGTGATAGACCCTTGGGTGATCGAGCGCCTGCAGTCTATCGGCTGCGACACCGCCCGCAGCGTCATGGCCCTCTCTGCGGCCGATATAGCCTCCCGCGCAGACCTGGAGGACGAGACCGTGGAAGAGGTGCTCCGCATCCTGCGCGAAGAGTTTGAGGATTAATTTTAGAAAAAAAAGGGGTTAATATATGGCAGAAGTAAGACTATCAAAACTCATCAAACAATTCAACATCGGGCTTGACACCCTGGTGGATTTCCTTAATTCCCAAGGCGCCGCTATCGAAGACGCCAATCCGAACCTCAAGATTTCGGACGAGTTCCTGCCGGAGCTGCACAAGAAATTCGGCAAGGACCTGGAACTGAAGGAACAGGCCGAAAAGGTGGACGTGAAGCTCACGGAAATCCTGGACAAGGCTTCCAAGAAGCAGGAAGAAGACGTGGAGGAGGACGAGCCCGAACGCGTGACCGTGATCAAGAGCAACAACCTCTCCCGCACGGTGACGCCTCAGCCGGAACCCGTGGCAGAGCCGGAGCCCGTGGCCGAACCGGAGCCGGAGCCGGAGCCGGAACCGGTGGCCGAACCGGAACCGGAGCCTGTAGTTGAGCCGGAGCCGGAACCCGAGCCTGTGGTAGAGCCTGAACCCGAACCCGAACCGGAGCCCGTAGTTGAACCTGAGCCGGAACCCGAGCCCCAGCCGGAGCCCGAGGTGCCTTCCACCCCGACCCCAGTGGAAGAACCTGCCGCCGCTCCTGCTGCCCCTCAGGCTGCCGCTCCCTTCAAGGTGCTGGGCAAAATCGACCTTTCCCAGTTCGACCCCAAGAAGGGCAAGAAGCGTGAGCGCATCAAGTCCGCCGGCTCCCAGAAAGTGGACGTGACCAAGGTACAGGCCGATAAAGCCCCCAAGAAAAACGACAACAAGCGGAAGGACAACGCCGCCCAGGCCTCCGGCAAGGGCCGTAAGAAGGGAGACCGCTTCAAGCCTGCCATGACGGAAGCCGAGCAGGAAGAAATGCAGAAGGAGATCCAGAAGCAGGTGAAGGAGACGTATGCCCGCATGAACGAGAGCACCAAGAACAACTTTGGCGCCAAGCACCGCAAGGAGAAGCGGGAGATTGCCGCCATCCGCTCCCAGGAGGAGATGGAGGCCGCCGCCGCAGAGAACAAGGTGCTCAAGGTAACGGAATTCGTAACCGTAAACGACCTGGCCACCCTGATGAACAACACTCCCGTAGTGAAGGTCATCGGCGCCTGCATGTCCCTGGGTATGATGGTGTCCATCAATCAGCGTCTGGACGCCGAAACCCTGGTGCTGGTGGCCGAAGAATTCGGTTACAAGGTGGAATTCGTGACCGCCGAACTCACGGAAGAAGTGCAGCAACAGGAACCCGACCGGGAAGAAGACCTGGTGGAGCGTCCTCCGGTGATTACCGTGATGGGCCATGTAGACCATGGTAAGACCTCCTTGCTGGACAACATCCGCAATTCCAACGTGATTGCCGGTGAGGCCGGCGGCATTACCCAGCATATCGGCGCCTATAGCGTGACGCTGGACAACGGCCGTCACATCACCTTCCTGGATACCCCCGGTCACGAGGCCTTCACCGCCATGCGTGCCCGCGGCGCCCAGATGACAGACCTGGCCATCATCATCGTGGCGGCCGACGACGCCGTGATGCCCCAGACCAAGGAAGCCATCGCCCATGCACAGGCCGCCGGCGTTCCCATGGTCTTTGCCATCAACAAGATAGACAAGCCGGGTGCCAATCCGGACACCATTCGCCGCCAGCTCTCCGAGATGAATATCCTGGTGGAAGACTGGGGCGGCAAGTACCAGTGCCAGGAAATATCGGCCAAGAAGGGCATCAATGTGGACAAGCTGCTGGAGAAGGTGCTTTTTGAGACCGATCTGCTGGAACTCAAGGCCAATCCCAACAAGATGGGCAGCGGTGCCGTGATTGAAAGCTCCCTGGACAAGGGCCGCGGCTATCTGGCCACGGTGCTGGTGCAGGACGGTACGGTGAACGTGGGGGACGTGATTATCTCCGGAAGCTACTACGGCCGCGTGAAAGCCATGTTCAACGAGCGCGGCCAGAAGGTGGCAAGCGCCGGGCCTTCCACGCCAGTGTCGCTGCTGGGCCTGAACGGAGCCCCCGCCGCCGGTGAGAAGTTCAATATCATGGCCGATGAAAAAGAGGCCAAGAGCATTGCCCAGCGCCGCGAGCAGCTCATCCGCATCCAGGGCATCAAGACGCAGAAGCACCTGACCCTGGAAGAGATTGGCCGCCGTATTGCGATTGGCAACTTCAAGGAACTCAACGTCATTGTCAAGGGCGACGTGGACGGTTCCGTGGAAGCCCTGTCCGACTCCCTTATCAAGCTCTCCACCGAGGAGGTGCGCGTGAATGTGATTCACAAGGCCGTGGGCGCCATCAGCGAGTCCGACGTGCTGCTGGCCGAAGCCTCCGACGCCGTGATTATCGGCTTCCAGGTACGTCCCAGCGCCGAGGCCCGTCGCGCCGCCGAGAAGGAGGGCATCGAAATCCGCCTCTACTCCGTGATTTACGACTGTATCAACGAAGTGAAGGAAGGTATCGAGGGTATGCTGGAGCCGGAGAAGAAGGAAGAGGTGACCGCCACGGTGGAGGTGAAGCAGACCTTCAAGATTTCCAAGGTGGGTACCATTGCGGGCTGCCTGGTGAAGGAAGGAAAACTTACCGCCAAGGCCGATGTCCGCCTCATCCGGGACGGCATCGTGGTGTACACTGGTTCCCTGTCTTCCCTGCAAAGGGGCAAGGACCAGGCCAAGGAAGTGCCTGCCGGCATGGAATGTGGCTGCGGACTGGATCGTTACAACGACATCCACCCCGGAGACATCATCGAAGCCTTCCAGATTGTGGAAATCAAGCGAAGTTTATAAAGCTTTAATCCATAGGATGCTGTCTGGGCCTTCATTGAAAAGGAGGTCCAGACAGCTCATTTTTGGGGTGAAGCCGCTCATCCGGCCTTGAAAAACCTGGTAATAGGGCTTGTCCAGGCCGATGTCCGAAAGGATGGTATCGGCCTTCTTGGGGTGAAGGGTGTAGCGGTAGTCATCGGCCAGGCTCTCGCCCGGAGCCGTGAATTCGAAGGTAGGGGAGAGCTCGCAGGCAATGCCGGTCTTCGCCAACAGGAAACGGATGGTGGAAAGGTTCAGCTCCCAAAGTGTCCGGGGCTGCGCATCCAAAAGGGCAAAAACTTCGTCCCGGTAGTATTCATAATAGGCCGATGTCTCGTAGGCCGTGTCTAAGGCCCGCTGCGTCCGCACCACCCAGGGGGTGGAATAGTCCACCAGGATGTCATGGATGCACCGGAAGGGGGCTTGGTGCAAAACCGGCACCTGGAGCATCTGGACGCCGTCTCCGGCCAGAATGTAGCAGCGGTTGCGGTAACTCTGCTTCTGGTAGTTCTCGCAGGCTTCTATGGACACGTGGGACGGCAAAACCCTGTCCGGGGACAGGGTCATATCTCTGGCCAGGAGCGCAAGGTAGCTCACCGGCGGAAAGTATGCGGTAGAGAGCAGCACTACCGGCTCTGGCGCGGCTTGGGGATGATGCCCCGCTGGGACTCCCGGATGAACTTCAGGATGGTGTCCCGTTCCTCGGTGGCCGGGAAGTTGGCCTCAATATATTCTACGGCCTGGCTCACATTCATTCCCTGGAAATAGAGGGCCTCGTAAATATCTTTGATGCGGTTCACCTGCTCTTCAGAGAAGCCGCGGCGCAGCAGACCCACGCGGTTCACCCCTTCGAATACAAGGGGCTCGCGGCCGGCCAGCACATAAGGCGGAACGTCTTTAGTGAGTCGGGAGCAGGCGGCCACGAAGGCATGCGTGCCCACTTTGGTGAACTGGTGGGAACCGGACTTGCCGCCCATGACACCCCAGTCATGGACATCCGTCTCTCCGGCCAATCCGGTATAGCTTACGATAATGCAGTGATTGCCAATCTGGCAGTCGTGCGCAATGTGGGCATAGGACATGATGAGCGTGTCGCTGCCGATGCGGGTGACGGCCTTTCCGCTGGCTTGCGTGCCCCGGTTGATGGTGGCGCACTCGCGGATGTTCACCCGGTCTCCAATTTCCACCCAGCTTTCTTCTCCCTCGAATTTGAGGTCCTGCGGGATGGCGCCCACTACGGCGCCCGGGAATACGGTGCAGTTCTTTCCCATTTTTACGTGGTTCAGGACGGTGGCTCCGTTCATGATGTGGCAGGCGTCTCCAATTTCTACATGGTCGTCAATATAGGCGAAAGGGCCCACAACGACATTTTCTCCCAGTTTGGCTCCGGGATGTACGCAGGCAAGGGGATGAATCTGATTCATAGTTACAGCAGGTTATTTGAGCAAGGCCCTGAGAGCCTTGGCAGCTTTTGTATTGATGGAGTGTCCCGGCTTGTAGGCCGTGATGCGGGCGTTGAGATATCCGCCGGCCAGCCGGAGGTCTCCCAGCAGGTCCAGCAGTTTGTGCCGGCCGCATTCATCGGGGAAGTGCAGCTGGAGGTTGTTCAGGTACCCTTCGTCCGTAATGCGGAGCTCCGGCAGGTTGAACAGGTAGGTGATGGAGCTCAACTGCTCCTCGGTTACGGGATGTTCCACAATCACGATGGCGTTGTCCACGTCTCCTCCCTTGATAAGGTTGTTGCGGAACAGATACTCGATTTCATGGAAGAACACGAAGGTGCGGCAGATGCCAATCTCGTTGGCATAGTCAGTGCTCTGGTCCCAATGGGCGCTCTGGATGCCCAGAATCTTGGAATTGAAATCCACGGTGATATCGGCCGACGGGGCGGCTGCCGGTTCTATCCGGACCCAGGAGCCCGTTTTGTCGTCGCGGATTTCCAGCGATTCGGGAATGTCGATGTACTTTCTGGGAACGCCCTGGTCCTGGATGCCGTCCCTCTCGATGGCTTCGATATAGAAACGGGCGCTGCCGTCCAGGATGGGCACCTCGATATTGTCCAGTTCAACGATGGCATTGTCTATTCCCAAGCCCGTGAAGGCACTCATCAGGTGTTCGATGGTAACTACAACGGCCTCGTTGTGGGAGATGGTGGTGCTGCGGGCGGTATTGGAGACATTCTCCGCAATGGCCTCGATGACGGGTTTGCTGCGAAGATCCGTGCGGCGGAATACGATGCCCGTATCGGCCGGGGCCGGCATCACCTTCATGTGCGAATAGGTGCCGGTGTGGAGGCCTTTTCCTTGGAAATAGCAGGCCTTTTTGAGGGTATGCTGATTCTTTGTCATTCTTGGGCTGCGCGTTTAAACAGGGCGTAGGCTTTCAGGTATTGTTTGGAGTCGAAGGCGGGAGAACCCATGATAATCTGTTTCTCTTTGCGGACGTTTCCGCTCACTCCGCCCTGGGCCAGAACAACGGTATGGTCGGCAATCTTGAGATGGCCGGCAATGCCCACCTGCCCGGCGAAGATGCAGTATTTGCCCACCTCCGTAGAGCCGGCGATGCCCGTCTGGGCGGCCATTACGGTGTGGTCTCCGATTACCACGTTATGGGCAATCATGCAAAGATTGTCTATCCTTACTCCGTTGCCGATGATGGTGGATTCCATCTGGGCGCGGTCTACGGTGGTATTGGAGCCTATTTCCACGTCGTTGCCGATAATTACGTTTCCCAGGTGTTCTATCTTCTCCCAGCTTCCGTCTTCCTGGGGGGCATTGCCGAAGCCGTCGTCTCCGATAACGCAACCGGAGTGGAGAATTACGTTATCTCCAATAATCATGCCCGGGAAAATCCGGACTCCGGGATACAGGATGCAGTTCTTGCCAATCACGGTGCCGTCGCCGATGGTCACGTTCTCATGGATGACGGTATTGTCTCCGATCCGGACCTTCCGGCCCACATAGGAGAAGGCCCCCAGATACACATTCTTACCAAAATGGGTGGAGAAAGGGAACCAGCGGGCCCTCAAGCTCCGGTGCCATCCGGTCTTTTTCTTCTGGGCCGATGCATACTTGAGGAGCTCCGCCACGGCGGTGTAGGAATTCTCTACCCGCACCAGAGTGGGTTTTACAGGCTCCTTGGGCTGGAAATCCTTGTTGACGATAAGGATGGAAGCCTCACTGGTATAGACGTAGGGCTCATATTTGGGGTTGGCATAGAAGCTCAGCGTGCCCGGCTTGCCATGTTCAATCTTGGCAAACTTGGTGGCGCGTGCATTCTGGTCACCCTCTACAGTGCCCTTCAGCAGCTGGGCAAGAAACTTGGCGGTAAACTCCATTTAGATAAGCGGCTCTGCCGTCATGGCGGCGGGTTGCGGGATTCCCATCAGTTTGAGGATGGTGGGAGCCACATTGCAGAGGGCTCCGTCTTTAACAGTCTTCACCTCATCCCCGGCATTGATGACCACAAACTGGACCGTATTCAGGGAATGGGCGGTATTGGGCGTTCCGTCGGCATTCACGGCGAAGTCTGCGTTGCCGTGGTCGGCCGTCAGGAGAATCACATAGTCCTGGGCGACGGCTTCTTCCACCACCTTGCCCACCAGGCGGTCTATGCAGCTGACGGCCTGGGTGATGGAGGTGTAGACGCCGGTATGGCCCACCATGTCTCCGTTGGCAAAGTTGAGGATAATCATGTCCTGCTTGCCGCTGCGAATCTGGGCGATGAGCTTTTCGGCCACTTCGGGGGCGCTCATCTGGGGCAGGAGGTCGTAGGTGGGAACTTTGGGGGAGTTCACCAGGATGCGCTCCTCATTCTCGAAGACCGTCTCACGACCGCCGTTGAAGAAGAAGGTGACGTGGGCGTATTTCTCCGTTTCGGCAATGCGCAGCTGGTGTTTGCCGGCCTTGGAAACGGTTTCTCCCAGGGTGTCCTGCACTAGTTCCTTGTCAAAGAGGATGTGTACGCCCTTGAAGGAAGCGTCGTAGGGGGTGAGGCAGCAGTAGTACAGGGGAAGGGTGTGCATGCCTTCCTCCGGCATGTCCTGCTGGGTGAGGACGGAGGTGAGCTCGCGGGCGCGGTCGTTGCGGAAGTTGTAGAAGATGATGGCATCTCCTTCCTCGATGGTGGCCACGGGCTTTCCGTTTTCCGTAATCACGATGGGTTTGATGAATTCGTCGGTGACATCGGCATCATAACTGGCCTGGATACCTTCCTGGGCGCTTTCAAAAGCGGCACCTTTGCCTTCTACCAAAAGGTCATAAGCCTCTTTTACGCGGCCCCAGCGCTTGTCGCGGTCCATGGCATAGAAGCGGCCGCAGACAGAGGCCACCTTGCCGGTGGTGGCGGCCATCTTCTCTTCCAGTTCCTTTACGAAGCCCAGTCCGCTGCGGGGGTCTGTGTCACGTCCGTCCATGAAGGCGTGGACATACACTTTCTCCAGGCCTTCCTCCTTGGCTACGCGAAGGAATTCATATACGTGGTCCAGGGAGCTGTGTACACCGCCATGGGAGGTGAGGCCCATCAGGTGCAGTTTCTTCCCGGATTTCTTTACATATTCATAGGCGGCCTTGATTTCTGCATTCTCCAGAAGCTTGTGGTCCCGGCAGGCCATGTTAATCTTGACCAGGTCCTGGTAAACCACACGGCCGGCGCCCAGGTTCATGTGTCCCACCTCGGAATTGCCCATCTGGCCGTCCGGAAGGCCTACGTATTCCCCGCAGGCCTGCAGGTGTGCGTGAGGATATTTGGCACGGAGGGCGTCGATATGGGGTGTTCCCTGGGTCCAGATGGCGTTAGAGTAGTCGTGATGGCCTTCTCCCCAGCCGTCCAGAATCATAAGTAATACTTTGCGATTCATATATCTTTTTGTTTTCTTGTCTATAAAAGTTTGCAAAGTTAATCAAAAATAAGTAAAATCCGAAAAATCCGTCGTGTGGCCCTTGTCACTTTTACGCTGTCATCTATGCAATACCCGGCAATGGCCAGCACATGATGGGAATCAGAGGCCGATTTATAAAGCGGAATGGCCTCTTTTTCGCCTGTCGGAATGTGATGATCCGTAAACCAGTCCTGCATCTTCTTCCGTCCGGGAGCCCCCAGCGGCTTAATCCAGTCTCCGCTCTCCCATCTTCCCTCCACCAGTTCCCCCGCCTTGTCCGCATCCAGAATGAGCATCCCCCGTGGCTGCTTCAGCGCCTGCGTCCCGTCCCACGGCTCTTCCGAGAGGGTTGCGATTGTCCGGGGGCAAAAATGCCCCTTTTCGCTCCCGTTATGTTTCTTTTTGTCATTTGGGGGGCAAATTGCCCTGTTTTCGCCCCCGGCAAGCTCCTCGGCAAAGCGTTCCATGTCCCGGTTCAGGGTTTGGATGAAGGAAGGGTTGATTTCCCGGAACACCGGGAAAACCAGGTTGCGGAGTTTGTTACGCTTGAAATCATTCTCCGCGTTGGTGCTGTCTTCCCTCCAGGAGAGCCCCTGCTCCCGGGCAAAAGCCTCGATATCGGCCCGCGTCATTCCCAGCAGGGGCCTGTGCAGGGGGATGTCGGCATATTCCGGGTCCGGGATAAAGCCGTCGGCCTTCATGCCGATAAGGCCCTTGAGCCCGGTTCCGCGGAGGAGGTTCAGCAGCAGCGTTTCCGCGTTGTCGTTGGCATTGTGGGCCACGGCCACCCCTTTGTAGCCGTTTTCGCGGCACAGCTGTCCGAACCAGCGGTAGCGCAGCCGCCGGGCCGCCATCTCCACGCTGATTCCATTTGCCGATGCAAACGCCTGTGTGTCAAAATGTTTTACATGGATGGGGATGCCGTACCGTCCGGCCCATTCTTTCACAAATGCTTCGTCGCCGTCACTCTCTGCCCCTCGCAGGCCGAAGTTGCAATGGGCCATGGCAAAAGGTCCGCCTTCCAAGCGGACCTTTTGAGCCAGGCACATGGAGTCGATGCCTCCGCTGACAGCTACGAGCAGCATCTCAGTGCTTCCGGATAATGGTGTACGTAAAGCCGAACTCGAAGTGTTCCCGGAACTGGACGCCCTTGGAATCCAGCGTACCGTCCTTGTCCTTGTCCCGCACCATTACGCGAGGGTCATAGATGAGGTTGGTGGTGAGGTTGAGGGCAAAATATTTGGCAATCTTCCACACAATCTTGTTGTCCCAGGTAAAACGGGGCTCCACCTTGGGCGTAAGATAGTTGTAGAACATGGTTGCCTGGGTGGCGAATGAGAAGACGTCGTTGATGAGCCAGGACATGTCCAGTTTTATCTGGGCGCCGAATTCCGCGCGGAAACTGTTATAGTCCGTGGTGCTGCCGTCTTTGAGGTCCATGCCGTAGGTCTTGCGCAGCTCCGGGATGGTTACGAACACACCGCCGCCGGAGAGGGGCGCCACGTTGAGGGTAAGCCAGGGAGCGGGCGTCCACTTGGCACCGATACCGACGTTCAGGTAGGCCGGGGCGAAGAAACCGGACTTGAGCGTACGGGCGTCCAGCCAGTCTTTTACGGAAGGTTCAATCACATTGCCGTCTGCGTCCTTCTGGGTGGAAGGGGTTCCGTAAGCGTAGTTGTTGTGGAACTGGGTTTTGAAGTCGAAGCTGGCGGAATAGGCCAGGTTCTTGACAAAGGAGTCATAACTCCAGATGGATTCCAGATAAATCCGGTCCTTGTTTTTCTGGACGATGGGCTTGTCGGCGCTGTACAGGAAGCCGTAGTCCAGCTGCGCCCGGTTGGTGCCCTTTAGCTTGTCCTTGCCGTACAAGGCCGTGATATCCACATTTCCGGCCAGGGATACGTTGTTGTAACCGCCGGCCACCCACTGGCTCAGATAGGTTTGGCCGAAGTTCAGGTTCATGATGGCGGTATGCGTCCAGTAGGTGGGCTTTTCTACCTTCTCCGGAGCGTCGTCGGCGGCGGCCAGGGCTGCCGCTGCGGCCTGGGCGGCCGTCTGGGTATTCTGGGCTTGGACGGCCAGTACGGTGGCAGCCAGCAGCGCAGTTGATACAAATAGTTTCTTCATCTTTTAAGGCGGGATTAGATGCCCGGTCAAGGCCGGGCATGAAATTAATAGGAGCGGGCGAAGAGGACTCTCTGGTGGGAAGGCTTGCCGGTATAGATGCACCGGCCCTCTTCCATGCAGACGGCGCTGTCCACGGGGATGCAGCGGATGGTGGCTTTGGTCTCTTCCTGAATCTTGGCCTCCGTCTCGGCGGTGCCGTCCCAGTGGCAGAGGAGGAAGCCGCCCTTCTCAATCTCATCCTTGAACTGCTCCCAGGTATCTACCTTGCGGATGGAAGCGTCGCGGAAAGCCAGGGCCTTGTTGTAAATGCTCTTCTGGATATCCTCCAGCAGGCCGATAATCCTGTCTTCCAGGCCCTCGATGGGCTCGGAAATCTTTTCCAGGGTATCCCGGCGGGCCACCTCCACGGTGCCGTTCTGGAGGTCCCGCGGGCCCATGGCCAGGCGTACGGGAACGCCCTTGAGCTCCCACTCGGCAAACTTGAAGCCGGGGCGCAGGGTGTCGCGGTCGTCAATTTCCACGCTGTGGCCCTTGGCTTCCAGCGCCCTCTTGACCTCATGCATCTTGTCCAGCACGGCATTGTGCTCTTCCTCGCTCTTGTAGATGGGCACCATCACCACCTGGATGGGGGCCAGGGCCGGAGGAAGCACCAGGCCGTTGTCGTCTCCGTGGGCCATGATGAGGGCGCCCATCAGACGGGTGCTAACGCCCCAGGAAGTGGCCCAGACATAGTCCTGCTTGCCTTCGTTGTTGGTGAACTGGACGTCGAAGCTCTTGGCGAAGTTCTGGCCCAGGAAATGGGAGGTGCCGGCCTGCAGGGCCTTTCCGTCCTGCATCAGGGCCTCGATGGTCATGGTGTCCAGGGCGCCGGCGAAACGCTCTCCGGGGCTCTTGTGGCCCACCACTACGGGAAGGGCCATCACCTCACGGGCGAAGCGGGCATACACGTTCACCATCTGCTCCTTGCGCTCCTCGGCCTCCTGGGCGGTAGCATGGGCGGTATGGCCCTCCTGCCACAGGAATTCGGCCGTGCGCAGGAACAGGCGGGTGCGCATTTCCCAACGCACCACGTTGCACCACTGGTTGCACAGGATGGGGAGGTCTCTCCAGGAGTGGACCCAGTTCTTGTAGGTGTTCCAGATAATGGTTTCGGAGGTGGGACGCACGATAAGCTCCTCTTCCAGTTTGGCCTCGGGGTCCACTACGATGCCGTTGCCCGCAGGGTCGTTCATCAGGCGGTGATGGGTGACCACGGCGCACTCCTTGGCAAAGCCGGCTACATGCTCGGCCTCGCGGCTGAAGAAACTCTTGGGGATGAACAGGGGAAAATAGGCGTTCTTTACGCCGGTTTCCTTGAACATGCCGTCCAGGATGTGCTGCATCTTTTCCCAGATGGCATAGCCGTAGGGTTTAATCACCATACAACCGCGCACGGCGCTCTGCTCGGCCAAATCGGCCTTTACCACCAGGTCATTATACCACTGGGAATAGTTTTCTTCACGCTTGGTTACCTCTTTTGCCATAATCTTTATTTGCTTTTTTTTGTTTTTGTGCTTAATATTGCTGCCGGAAAAAGGGATTGCAGGTACAGAAATTGCAATATCCCTCGGATAAGCCGGCATTTTCCGGCACAAAGATACTTATTTTTATTGGATAATAGGAGGTAAAGACTATGAAAAAGACAATCTTGGCATACGCCCTTGTGCTGCTTGCTGCCCTTTCATGCTCTACCACGAGCCGGCTTCAGACGCAAGCCTTCGACGACGGAATCTACACCACTCCGTCCGTGAAACCGGCCCAGGCTCCCGCTCCCACCAGTGAGGAACTGGATAACTTGCTCGCAGACAGCAAGTCGTCCGATGCCTATATCCTCAGCGCTGGGGATACCCTGGTGGTTCCTGCCGGAAAGAAACTCAAGTTTTCCAACTCGGATACCATTATTACGGTCTGGGATACTCCTTCCTGGGCCTGGGATTATTCATGGGCTTATCGGCCCTGGTATATGGCACCCTGGGACCCCTTCGACCCCTGGTACTATGACAGATGGTATTTCCGCCCCTGGACTTACGGCCCCTGGCATTATGACCCTTGGTTCTGGCCCCCGTTCAACTACAGCTATTACGGTTATTACAGCCCCTGGTACCGTTATCATTACTATGACGGTTGGTATTGGGGACGTCCCTGGTATCACGGCCATTTCGTGTACTGGGGAGGCGGCCCTGTCGTGCACCGCAGCCATGCGGCCCGCCTGGGGCACCGGGAGGGTAACTTCAGCGCCCGCGGCGCCGCGTCTCGCAGCACCATGTCCCGCACCCGCGGAGGCAGCGCTTCCCGCGCCGCTTCTTCCCGCGCGGGAAGCACCGGCGGCTCGCGCAGCGGCTCTGTAACCCGTGCGGGCGGTACCACCCGTGCCTCCGGCGCCACCCGCAGCACTTCGGTGTCCCGTGCTTCTTCCACCAGAAGTTCCGGTGCCGTTCGGGCCGCTTCCGGAAGCTCTACCCGCTCTTCCAGCGGCGCCTACCGCTCTTCCGGCAGCAGTTCCACCCGTTCTTCCGGCAGCGGCGCCTATCGCTCCTCCGGCGGCTCGGTCCGTTCTTCCGGCGGTTCCTACCGTTCCTCCGGCAGCAGTTCTGTCCGCTCTTCCGGTACCAATGTGCGTTCCTCTTCGGGCGCTTCCTCTTACCGCTCCTCTTCTTCCTCCACCCGCTCGTCGGGCGGCTATTCCGGTGGCGGCTCCGTCCGTTCCGGCGGCGGCTCCTCGGGCGGCGGTTATTCCGGCGGTGGAGGTTCTTCCCGTTCTTCCGGCGGCCGCAGATAAATTAAACTACGAACAAGATGAAAAAAATCATATCCTTTGCTTTGGGCCTGACGTTTGCGCTGGGCGCAGGGGCCCAAACCTGGCAGGACGCCCTGCTCTTTTCTGAGAACAACTACATGGGTACGGCCCGTAGCGTTGGAATGGGCAATGCCCTCACCGCCATCGGCGGAGACCCTGGCTCCCTGGTGTTCAATCCGGCCGGGTCGGCCGTGGCAGGTTACTCCCAGTTTGTCATTACCCCCGGTGTTACCTTCTCCATTGCCGGTTCCCAGGCTTCTCCCGCCATGGAGTCGCCGCTCATGGGAGACCGCGTCAACTCCACGTACGCCCGTTTCAAGATGCCCAACGTGGGTTTCATCCTTAGTTTTGATACGGGGCATCGCAGCGGGCTCAAGCGACATTCCTTCGGCGTGGTGTTCCATTCCACCAACAACTATACGGGACGTTTCAACGCCGCCGGTGTAAACGACGACAATTCCTATGCGGCGTCCTTGGCCTCATCGGCCGACGGTTTCTCCTCCCAGGTGCTGGGAAGCGAGGACTGGTTCTACAGCGGAGACCCTGCCCGCATGCCCGCCTGGGTGGATATGACGGGCTACCGTGCCGGTCTGTTCAATTCCGTGAAAGACCGTGACGGCGCCTATGTGGCCGTGACGGAAATCGTGGACGGCAACGGCAATTTCCAGCTGGCCGCTCCCTTGTACCAGCGTTACGGACAGCAGACGTACGGCGGCAAGCATGACGCCGTCATCAACTATGCCTTCAACTTCAACGACAAGTTCTATATCGGAGCCAACCTGGGCATCACCACCCTCCATTATTCCCTTTCCGAATACTGGTCGGAGGCTCCTCAGAATGTGGCCGATTTCCCCGCCGTCCAGTATTCCGACGGAACCTCTTCCCGTTTCGAGTCCCTTCGGATGAACCGGGCCTACCGCCTGAGCGGAAGCGGCGTGTACTTTAAGCTGGGTGCCTTGTGGCGCCCTGTGACCGGCCTTCGCTTGGCGGCCGCCGTCCAGACGCCCACCATGCTCAACATGACAGAACGTTACGGTTACAGCGCAGAGGTGAAGATGGATGGCCGATATTCCGGACGCGCTTCCAGCGCCGAAGACGAGTGGATTTATGCCCTTCGGACTCCCTGGATTTTCAATCTGGGTGCTGCTTACACCATCGGAAACGCAGGACTTGTGAGCGTGGACTATGAACTTTCCAATTTCTCCAGTGCGCGTTTCCGCAGCCGTGGCAGCGGCGGTTATGCAGAGGGCTCCTTCTCGGATGTGAACCTGGATATCCGTGACATCCTGGGCGTGAGTCATCAGGTGCGTGTGGGGGCAGAGGTCAAAGTGACCCCGGAACTCTCCCTGCGGGCCGGTTACAACCTCATTACCGGTGCCCAGCGCAACAACCTGGACGGTAATTTCAACCCCATCCCCCTGAGCACGCAGGACCGTCTGAACCAGCTCAAGCACAGCGCCTCCATAGGCGTGGGCTATTCTTTCGGCCATCTTTACGTAGATGCCGCCGTGCGGGCCCGCTTTGTCCCCAGTGAGTATGTGATTCCTTATAATTATTATACCGTGCCGGACGGTTCCGCCTTCTACAACAAGGTGGTGGACACCCATGTGCTTACGCCGGAGGTACTTATCAAGACCACTTATCTGGATGCCCTGCTAACGCTGGGCTGGCGGTTCTAAGTGTTAATTTCTGCCATTTTGTCAGCAAACGCAGGCTGGCACGAAGTTCGATAAATTCCAAGGCGTCGTCCATTGCGGGCGGCGCCTTATTGTTGAACAAATTAAAAATTGAATACTATGGGAAAGATTATCGGTATTGACCTGGGAACCACCAATTCCTGCGTCGCAGTGATGGAAGGCAATCAGCCTACCGTCATCATCAACAACGAGGGGCAGCGCACTACCCCTTCCGTGGTGGCCTTCACCGACGGCGGAGAGCGTAAGATTGGCTCGCCGGCCAAGCGTCAGGCTATCACCAACCCCAACAACACCGTGTTCTCCATCAAGCGTTTCATGGGTGAAACCTATGATCAGGTGAACACCGAAGTGAACCGCGTACCCTACAAAGTGGTCCGCGGAGAAAACAACACGCCCCGTGTAGATATCAACGGCAAGCTCTATACTCCCCAGGAGATATCGGCCATGATTCTTCAGAAGATGAAGAAGACGGCCGAGGAGTACCTCCGTCAGGAAGTGACGGAAGCCGTTATCACCGTGCCCGCCTACTTCTCCGACTCCCAGCGCCAGGCCACCAAGGAGGCCGGCCGCATCGCGGGTCTGGATGTGAAGCGTATCATCAACGAGCCCACCGCCGCCGCTTTGGCATATGGCCTTGACAAGAAAGACAAGGACATGAAGGTGGCCGTGTACGACCTGGGTGGCGGTACCTTCGATATCTCCATCCTCCAGCTGGGTGACGGTGTGTTCGAGGTGCTTTCCACCAATGGTGACACCCACCTGGGCGGTGACGACTTCGACCAGGTTATCATCGACTGGCTGGCCTCCGAGTTCGCCGCAGAGAACGGCGGAATCGACCTCAAGAAGGACCCGATGGCCCTGCAGCGTCTGAAAGAGGCTGCCGAGAAGGCCAAAATCGAGCTCTCCAGCCAGACCTCCACGGAGATTAACCTGCCGTACATCATGCCGGTTGACGGCGTGCCCAAGCACCTGGCCAAGACCCTGAGCCGTTCCAAGTTCGAGCAGCTCTCCGACGCCCTCTTCCAGCGCAGCATCGCCCCTTGCCGTCAGGCCCTGGCCGATGCCCATCTGAACCCCTCCGACATTGACGAGGTCCTGCTGGTTGGCGGTTCCACCCGTATCCCTTATGTGCAGGAGCTGGTGAAGAACTTCTTCGGCAAGGAGCCCAACAAGAGCGTGAACCCCGACGAGGTGGTTGCCATCGGCGCCTCCATCCAGGGCGGTGTGCTGGCCGGTGACGTGAAGGATGTCCTTCTTCTGGATGTCACTCCGCTGAGCCTGGGTATCGAAACCCTGGGCGGCGTCATGACCAAGCTCATTGAGTCCAACACCACCATTCCGGCCAAGAAGAGCCAGATTTTCTCCACTGCGGCCGATAACCAGCCCGGCGTAGAAATCCGCGTCCTGCAGGGCGAGCGCCCCATGGCCAAGGACAACAAGCAGATTGGCATCTTCCACCTGGACGGCATTGCTCCCGCACCCCGCGGCGTGCCCCAGATTGAAGTCACCTTCGATATCGACGCCAACGGTATCCTCAATGTGAGCGCT
>Ga0247608_10003764_pt1 | contig 17469 bp, 23 predicted proteins | sample 176DNAGHGlowgp2_FD_193490 | JGI IMG/M metagenome (GOLD analysis project Ga0247608, IMG submission 193490) | Sheep rumen microbial communities from Palmerston North, Manawatu-Wanganui, New Zealand - 1766 DNA GHGlow gp2 | ecosystem: Host-associated > Mammals > Digestive system > Stomach > Rumen ... | reverse complement strand
GTTAGCTCTGGGGATATTGAGATTAGAGTCGTTATTGATCTCGCCAAGTATATTCACCTCTTCTACCATTGCCTTTAGAATATCAATGGTGGAGATTTCAAGAAGATCGATTTGTTCAAGGATCGTGTCTTTCTTGCTCTGATCGATGAGGTTGTCGTCTATATACTTATTGACTGCATCGGCCGGAAGATTGCCAAACTCCTGAATATATCTAATACGGCCAGGTCTAGAGATAAGATTCTCGTTCACACTCAGGCGATTAGTTGTCAGGATGTAAAGCTTTCTAGATTTATTGTAAACGCCGTCGATCATCTTAAGGAGAAGTTCTTGTTCGTCTCCTGTAAATGTTTTCTCGGCCTCGTCTATGAAAATGATACACTCAAATTCAAGAGACTGAATAAACTCTAGAATCAATCCTTCGTATGTATGATTTACTAGGATTACAGGCAATTTGAGGTCATTACAAAGCAATTTTGCAGCTACAGTCTTTCCAGTCCCCTTGGTTCCATTATAAATTATACCCAAGTTGCGGTTTTTGCTTACAAATTGCTCTGAATTCCATACCTTCTTAATCTTCGGGAACATATCCATTCCACCGAAGTTATAGATTTTGTAATCGAACTCAAATTTATCGGCCACTTTTTGTAGACCTATTCTTTTGTCCATAGGGTTTGGGCTTTGATATGTTTGCCAAACCCCGCCACCAGGAAGCTCTCTTATTTGAATCTCCCCGTGAATTGGGTAAAGAATATTACCCTTTTCTATAATCCAACGTTGTTTCTCCATTAGTACATATTGTTTAATAATATTCCTAAATCGATATAATCAATACTACATCTTTGGGCGGCTAGCTGATCTCTATTACTTTGACCAGCCAGACCAGAATAGATACCAATATAGATTGCATCATTTCTACTTACACCCTGGCTTAGTATTGATTCAATGAGTTCTTCTTTTGGCTGTCCTATCTTTGTTTGTGCCAAGATCTTACAATTCGAATACGGAACTCTAAGATATGCACTAAGAGAACAACAGAAATACTCTAACGTCTTTATCCAACCTTCTGCTCCATTTGTGTTCGGGATTAGATTGATTGGAATTAGTGAATATACCATATCTGGATTAAAGGCTTGAATCTTTGCCCAAACCTCAAATCTAGCCTTAAGATCATAAATATCTCTTGGCAAATATCCTGGTCTACCCTGAGAATCCCAAGTTTCAACTATACAATCCAGGAAATCACAGAAAATTACCTTCTTTTCACGATTAATCTGTTCTTTCTGATTGTTATTATTCTGACTTCCTCCCCAGGTTGTTCCAGAATTCCAGATATTAGGTTTACTTCCTCCTCCCCATGGGCTACTACTTCCTCCAAATGGACTAGGGTTATTTCCTCCACTCCCAAATGAAGGTGCTGACCATGGACTACTTGGTTGAGATTGATTTCCTCCTCCACCAAATGTTGGTCCAGTTATCACTTTCTTTTCCTCTTCAATTTTATCAATTTCGGATTCAACTTTTCCTTCATCTTCGTCTGATACTTCTTCATCCCCTATCTCATCGAGGTCAGTATCGTCGCTATCATCTGGATCATCGTCAGGAGGACTCTCATAATCGGGTGGTATGTACTGTTTTTCTTCACTACCTTCAAAAAAGCTACTCATTCGCCTTTTCGTCCTTTGCCTCTTCTTTTTCTTCCTTATTCTTCATTTCTGCGAAGAGGTTAGTCAACATACAGGATTTGTTGGTTACTCTACAGGCTGAATGTTCCTGATCATAGCTATCGCACCAGCCAGGACAAATCTTATCAATCGCCTTATCAACACTGACTAAATGTTTCTTATTAATCAGCGTTTGAAAGACATCACCAACAACATCACTAAGAGAAGACTCGATAGAATTCTCACACGGAATTACATCAATATACTTCTCGTCCTCGTTTTCACTCAGCTCACCACAAAAGTCCAGGAACGATCTCTCCTTATTTTCAGGATCTCTAGGATCTGGGATCTGATCACAATATTCCGCATAAGGGCAGAATTGTTCACATGGTCTTGCTCCTTCAGTGTCTTCTCCAGAAAATTGGAAGAACTTTACGTTTCTTTTTCCTTTTGGTGTTTCTACAGGTACGTTTATAAGTTTCTTTATCATAACTTTTTTATCCATTCAGTTATAAGGATTTACTCGTTGATGCATATAAAATCGTATTACACTCAGCCCTCATGGTAAATGATTGTCCGTCGGGAAGGGTATAATCTTCTTGTTTAATCTGAACTGCCACAAGCTTAAGGATGGACGGATTAAATACTTCTACAATAATATGTGCTCCATTTATCGTAGGAATCGTTTCAATAATCTTGATGCCAAACTCAGTTATTCTCTTTTTTACCGCTTCGACATCTTCTTTTTTGTCGACATCCAGCATTCGGAAGGGCTTAGTTTTTCTTCCACTATACCTAACCTCATCGGAGAGAGCACATCTGTTTGGTATATCCCAGATTCTACTATAAAGTCCATCGCTTACTCTTTTTGCATATTCCAGGAGACATCTTTTTCCTAATTTTTCAAGACTCCTAGGGATAAGACTGATATAAGCTCTGGCGGCATAATCTTCACATACCTTCTTGATTCTTGGCAGGTGAATATCTAAATCTCTCATGCTAGTAATAAAACATTGGTAGCGTTTCATATCACTAACTGGAAGATCTGGATTTTCTTTCTTTCTCTGTATGACCTGGACGTAGTAGAAAACCCCGTCAGGAAATACTAATAGTGCCTTTATCTTGTCTATGTTATCTAAGATCATACTTCAACTCTATTTTTTATCATCTTCCAGGATACGACTAGCTTATTCATTGTCATTCCAACTGGCAGATCAACTCGGACATTCTCAACCTTTGTATTTCTTTGGTCGCAGAATTTCAGAGTCTTGCCGAGAATGAACCTATACTTAAGTTCTCTCAGCCGGTGAATATCGTTGGACATTTTATCTTCCCAGTACTTAATTTCCTGTTCCCAAGATAAGCCGGATTTTGAATGTCTCTCTTCAACCTTCTCTATCCAAGCCTTCGTCGGACCATCTTCAAGTTTACCATTAATATATCTCATAGCAATTGAAGAAGGATCAGACATACCATAGACCTGACCAACGACCTCATAAGTTTCATAGGTTTTGGTTACTTCTGCTGCCTCTGATTTTACTGGCAGATAAGTGTCACCATAAATCCCGATACTATGAAGGAATTTGTCAGCATCCGATAGAACTGGTTGAGGGAGTTTAGGGCAGACCGTTAAGGATTTCTTCTCCATGTAGTCTTTTCTTCTTGCCCAAGCTGATCCAATTTTATCCAGTACAACGGCCGCCTCTGCTTTCGCCATCTGAGTAGAGCTAATATGTCTAATCTCTGATGCGGATATGGCGGGGAGGGATTCAAGATTCAGAAGGTACTCGTCGGAATAGACAATACTGGACTTTATAATACCAGCTTTTGTCATCTTTCTTACGAGGGTTGTATTCTTCGTCTTAACCCCTAACCACTTACTCCAAACAACGCCGTCTTTTACTATACAGAAGCTACGATTTGTCTTCAGCTCTCTTGTCTCCGCCTTAACCCCAAACTCATTCTCCGGAATTGTAATGTTGATAAGCGTTTGATAAGAGAGACTTAAGTTTGCTCTAGTTCTATTTCCTACCAGACCAATCACTTTGCACCATTTGTCGGGAACTATTTCACCAGTCAGTTTCAAACCTCTGGATATTCTCTTATATTTCCCAATCAAGTCTGGATCAGTATAAATCTGCACATCTTTAGCTTCCATAATATCCTTCATCAGGTTCAGAATGCTATACTTCGGCGCGATATACTGAGGTGCGTATTTCTTATCACTTCTTCCCGTTGGCTTAACCGCTCCGTCTAAGATCATTCCGACAAGATTATAGAACTCACGAATAAGATCTGTCCCGTAGGATTCATAGAACTTTCTCGTTACGTTTCCATAGTCGACGGCCCTAACCAAGATTTCCGCAGTATCAAGCTTCTCTGGGAATAATTTGACAGCCCACTTTAACATTACATCTTTTTCCAATCCGTCGTACTTCTCCTTCGTATACTTCGTGTCTGTCTTCTCAATCACCCATGCCTCAGAATATCCAGCTCGTTTAATTTGATTCGGAATACTGAGATCGGATGTCGGGATTGGCAGAACAGTTGCGGCAGACGACATTGGAGAGGTAAAAAGAACTCTCTGATAACGTAGGCTCTTTTTATCTATACCTAGGATAACTGAATCGCCCCTACTAAAATTTAATTGGGTTATTCTTAATTTCGATCCATTAATGTTTATCATGGTCTTTACGTTTAATTGTTATTCATATATAAGGAAAACGAAGAGAGGACTTTAAAATATCCCCTCTAAAATATATAACCTAAGATAAGCCCAGAAACAGAATATAAAAGCCAAAAGACATATTATAACATCGCCATCCGTAAATCCTAGCACCTGTTTTATATTATCCCAACTGAGTTTATCATAATCTTCTTTAGTTTTTCTGATTATTTCTAAAAACAAGACAACCAGAATTGATAAAGCCATACCAAATAGAAGTGCAAATATTAGCATAACTCAAGAACTAGCCAACATAGAACATCCCAGACTACACAAAGAGACTGCAGAATGATTAACATGATTCCACTTCTAATGGCAGCTTTTGATACCTCACCATCTTTATAGAGTTTTATATCTTTCCTGAGTCCTTTTATTGTGATCCACAAACAATACAACAGTAGTGGTATTACAAACTCATACATCAACTCCTTAAATTCAAACGCCATTTCATATATAAGAGAATAAAACCTTATCTATGTAAAACGAAGAAAGTTATGAAAATAGTTTTAGGAATTATAATTATAGCACTGATTATTTGCTATGGAATATTTATAGCACCTAAGCTTGATTTCGATTTCAGTAGGTACGATATGCTCAAACATGGAGATGACTGGTTGTTGTCAAGAGCTTCGGACCTTCATGGGAATCAGAGATATGGGGACAATCCTTATGTCTATCATCTGAGAAAAGTTCTGGAGAAAGTAAAAACCTATGAAAAATTCTATGGGGAAGATCCAGATTTACTACGAACCTTGGAGATGGCAGCTGTTTTTCATGATACCTTAGAGGATGTTCCTAGTTATACCTACAATGATCTTAAACGGGATGCTAGGAAAGTGTTCTCAGATGAATTCTATGTTAATATGGTCGCCGAGATTGTTTATGCCTGTACTAACGATAAGGGCAGGACAAGAGCAGAACGAGCAGGCGAAGAGTATTATAAAGGAATTCGAGAGACTGGCTATGCTCCGTTCATTAAGGCCTGTGATCGATTGGCTAATATAGAGTTCGCCAAGTCTCAGGGATCTAGCCTTTATGACAAGTATATACAAGAGATGCCAGGATTTCTTAAGAAGATTGAAGAGCCTGGAAATCTTATACCTCTTGAGTTAAAGGAGGAATTATGCGCTTACCTAGTGGACTGAACGAACACTGGACAGGAACGGGAAAATATAAGAGAGTAAAGAAAACATTTGAGTCGGAGTCAGATGCTTGGGACTTTATAAACAGGGCAGGCATTAAAGGTAAGACCCCGTATAAATGTAGCTTTTGTGGAAAATATCATATAGGCGGATGACAATAGTTAGCAAAGATTACGGAGTTCTTTTTAAATTACTAAGAGCTGGTAGAATTCGTGAGCTGACTAAACTAGAGGAAGAAGTTTTACCTGGTCATTGGCACGTATGGCCGACGGAATTTAGCTGTTGGTTTGAACCAAAACTTACCAAAGAACAGATGAGGGAAGAAGCCGAGAGAATCTATAATGAAGAGGACTATCATGAATTTGGTGATCGTTGTGGTATCTATATGCAGGTACTTGAAGATAGAAAAAGATCATCATATTGGTGCGGTCCAGTCTTCGATGCTCCGACTAGAAAAGACTTCATAAAAGAGTGTAGTAAAAAGAAAGTAAGATTTACAATCGATGAAGATTTATACGACTTATTTTGCGAACCTAAGAAACTTGCCAGAAGACATAGTTCCAATCGCAATCTGTGGGAAAGCTCCGAAGGGTTGGGAAGGTCTTAGTTATCCACCCTTAGCGCCTCTTAAATGGTGGTGGATTGAGTGGAAATATAATAAGAACGAAGATCAGGAGTATTTCGAAGGTATGTATAAAGATACTGTCCTAGATGCTCTTATTCCTATATCAGTTTATAATGATCTTGAAAGGATGAGTGGTGGAAAGGACGTGGCTCTGGTTTGTTATGAGTCGCCTGAGAAATTCTGTCACCGTCATCTAGTTGCAGATTGGTTTAAGTGGTCGGGCATAAGTGTTGATGAATATGTTTACTAAAGAAGATAGAAGCAGTTTCCCGTATTGGTTTGCTCATTGGTGTGCCTTTAACATGGTCGCCCTAGTGTGTAAGAGATGGAAGTTTAAATATCTCTTTCATGATTTTGAGAAGCCGTGGTTAAAGCTATTTATGTCCTATGAGAAAGTACAGAAATTTCATCGGACACACTCAAGGCATCATCTAGAGTATCCTGGTGAGAAAGACTGGGAAGCTATGATGATTGATTGGGAATGCAGCCGATACACAAAACAAGCATCACCAAGAACAGCCCGAGAGGAGTTGGAGAAAATGCTGGCTGAGAGAAAAGTAGTAGGGCTAGACTATATAAAAGCTAATAACGCAATAATAATACTTGGACTAGACCACAATGGAAACAACACTAAAGGGTATTAATTTGAAGATTGATGGTTATATTGATTATGCCAGCCTTATTCGTGCTCTAGAGGGGAGTGATTTTAAAGAGGAAATTACGAATACAGTCAAAGAAGTAATTAAGCAAATTCTGGGTGATTCTATGATTTCGAGTAGAGAAGCTGTCGAACTCATTGAGAACACTCTTGGATATAGAATGGTTGTTTATCGGACTTCAGACCCTCGTTATTACTTTTTAAAGAATGAATAGAGGAGGACTTTATAAGGTTATTGTAATGTCGAGCCTAGGAAATACGACAGAAATAGTTGAGAAGTTCTACGATAAAGGAATGGTAGATCGTAAAACTAGAACCCCCGACCTCTGTTGTTCTTGGATATCTTCCGAGTATGAGAGGACTGGGAGTTGGATAGAGGCGGTTCTGAACTTTATCGACCAGGTTCTTAATTATCGCCTTGTTTCTGTCGATGGTAGAGTTTATTATTTTAAATTCAAATTCACAAATGATTAACTTAGACGAAAAGATCAAAGAGGCAATGAAGGCAGGTGATAAAACTAGACTTGCCGTATTGAGAGGTATTAAGACAGCCGAGATGGAATTCAAAACCGCCAAAAATGCAAAGCCTCTGGATGAAACGGCCGAGATACAAATTCTTAGGAAACTGGTATCTCAAAGGAATGATGCCGCTAAAGAGTATGTGGCAGGTGGAAGAGAGGACCTGGCCGAAAATGAACTTATGGAGGCAGAGATTATCAAAGAATTTCTCCCGGCCGAAATTTCCAGAGACACTATCGAAGCTGCCGCCAGAGAAATTATCGACGTAAAGGATATTAAGATGATGGGTAAATACATAAAGGCTCTTCGTGATAAATTTCCTACTGCCGATGGGAAAATGATTTCAGAAACTGTAAAGTGGATTCTAAATGAGACCGCTTAGAGATTGGGCCTGGAAAAAACTACCTGATGATGATATAAGAGCACAAGGAGAGGCTATGAGAAAGGAGGAAATCGAGGAGTACAACAACATTCTCGCCTCCTTCCCTGGCCTTGAAGATTATATTAAGTCTGGAAAGAAGACTTCTGATTTTATCCGGGAGTATGATAGTCTTGGTTGGGAGATGAGGCCTTGGGAGTTTCATTTCACTAAGTTTAATTATAGCCTTGAACATGCACCTAGGACAAAAGAGGGGTTAATAGATGTTGCTTCTGAGGCTTCTTCTGATATTGATGATTATTATGTGGCAGCGATTCCAGATAATATAATTTCAACTTTCGCCCTTCCAGTTATACCAGAGAAGTATAAAGATTGGTCATTTGCTGTCAGATTTGGAGATAATGACTTTGGAAGGGAGATGAAAAAGGTTGGAGAAATCGTTGGGCAATTATATCTAGACGATCTAAAGGGAATTTGCAGGGATATATGTCTCTTTGAAGATTGTGAGAGAGATGCGGTGAATATTTGTAGTGGAAGATTGGATAAGTACTTTAATAAGACCAAGATTCTCCTACAACTCGATAATCTTCTCCCAGGCATCTATAATCTATGCCAGTTTGAGTTTAATGGATACGATCCTGACCAAAAGCATGCTCAGGAAATACGAGAATATCTTAAACTCGATGGTAGAGAGGTTAAAGCAATAATAGGAAAGAAAGAGGACGTTGAGTCTTGGATAGATCTGTCATATATGGACGCTGACACCTTAGTCATCTCAGTACTGAACGGAAAAGAGCTTAAGGTCAAAATAAAATAGAGGACTTTATTGTTCCTCTATTTCTTTTTGCAGCATTTTCTTTATCTTATCTCTTAGTTCTTCTAGCTGCCCAAGTCTTTCCATTGTCGAATCTATCTCCACTATAATTGAATTTAGGGCTCGCTTTAGAAATACACTTTTATCTATATTCCCCTGAAAGATATTGTCTATCGTTTCCTTTGAGTAACTTCTAGAGAGCCTTAATCCAATACAAGGGATGTAGAAGTCAAATTCACGGTTTCCAGGTATAGAAAAGCGATCTTCTGCAGTTATAATAACCTTGTCGGGCCCTAATCCATATACATCTGATTCTATTCCGAGCCCAAGAACTCCACATTGAGCTTCTAGTAAAAAATACTCTTTCAGTCTTATTTCCTTACATTTTTCCATATTTATAAGGGTTTAATTTTTACCGTCCAAAAAGCATTTATAGCCTTATTAGTGTAGTGAATAAAGCCCAGGATTAAGGGGTGTATGTATTTAAAGATATGTACTGATATGGTTCGAATCCAATCCTTTATTTAACTATAAGTTATTATACCTAATTAACTTTCGAAACGTTACTCGATTATAAACGTAAAACAGTATATAAGTTTAATTTAAAACAAGTACGACAATGAACGAGAACAACAAGCAGAACAATGGTGGTCAGATGAATCGCCAGTTCAACAACAACAACGAGTATAACACGAAACCTCAGGCAGAGCCTAGCGCCCCTGAAACAACAACTCCTTGCGAGAAGAAAAACCTTCTCCAGAAGGCCGTTGGCGTCGTGGCAGATACGGCAAAGTCCGTTGGTAACTCCTTCAGAGAGGCTCCTGTTAAAAGTGCCATCATCGGCGCTGGAATTATGGCAACCATCTACGGAGGTTACAAGATCTGTAAGCAGATCAAAGCCCATGGCTGGAATCCCAAGAACTGGGACATCAAAATGCCAGCGATCTTCTGCAAGAAGGCAGCAGAGCCCGCTCCTGAAGCAGCTCCTGCAGAACAGCCCGCAGAGTAATCCAACTACCGTGTTATCTCTAAGTTAGCCCCTGGAATGGGGCTTTCTTTTTCAAAAAAAAAATACTAGCTATTATCTAGCTAGTTTTTCTTCTGTCGTTTTCAAGAGATATCTTAAAATACTTCCAGGATCTTTTATATCTTTTGCCATTAGTTTAAGATCATACTTAGTTGTCCATGTTACTGCGCCGCCAATTGTATATTCGTTCTTTTCTGTGCTTAATAGTAGATGGCAATGTCTAGTGGGAACGCCTGGTCTTCTGCCGAGCCAATATATAAAATAAGAATCAGCAAATACCTTTCCATTTATGTCTTTAAGCAGGTCTCTTTTCTTAAAACTTCTAGAGCTAATCCTAATAGTAACATATATAGGACCAACTTTTCTAGTAGTCTTAGTAAATTGGTATGTGTTCTCTCCGTTTGTATTACGTATCTTCTTAAAGGTACATCTTGGATCATCGACCGTAAACTCTATCTCAATGATTCTTCTTGTTGGATAAGAGAACCCTGTGTATGAAAAGTACTCCCCCACATGCGCTATAACAAATCCCTCTAACTCTTTCTTTTTCACATAAATAAGGAATTCCTTATATATAGTATGATAATAAAAAGCTTAGATGATTGTAGACGAATGTTAGTAGACTGCTGTTCTATGAATGGCACTAATCTAATGCTTAAGATCAAAGAAAGGGTAGATCCGGGAGATATTCTATCAGGCAAGACTAAGTTTGATCCCCTCCGGAAGATAACTGATTCTGATTACAAACATCTTAAAGGGATGGAAAGAAAGATAAAGAATATATACAAAGAGCTAGGGAAAGATGAGTTTAGACGGGAGTATACTAAAAATACTGGTAAAACTTGTCTCGACACTCTTGTAGCTGAGTTGAACCTTCTTTCCAATCAAATTAAAGATTATTATGAGGTTATCTTCTTTAATAACATCTCTCTGGCTAAAAAGTATATAAACCCAAAACTCATAGATCAGATAGAGATGAATTATCGTAGCACTGGACTACTCTCTCAACGTAGATATTTGCAGGATGAGTTTAAAGAGATTCAGGGTCTTCCTCTAAGATTCTATGATGAATCTGATGCTACATTAGTTAATTTTTACGACGCCTTCTCACAAATAAAGGACAAAGATTTTAATTTTACTGAAAATATTATCAAGATAGGGGATGAGGTGGTTAAGATAGATGATAGCAATTGTGGTGAGCTTGAGAAGGTTTTTATTGGGAGATTTGATTACTTCGCTAAACAAATTCCTGACAATCCGCTGGTGATGTTGTATAGAAGTAAGATTTCTAGGCTGCCCGTCAGAAAAGTAGATCTAGCCCTGGTAATGTCAAATTTAGAATCTGACCGCTATTTCAATACCACAGAGTTTGATAAGTATTCTAAGATGCCAGTCGAGAAATTACTAGAGTTATTGTTTAAGCAGATCGATAAGATTAAAGAAAAGTTCTTAGAAAATATAGACAATACTCCAACACACATGGTTAATATTCTTTGGGCACTCTTAGAATCAGACGGAAAAATATAAAAAGAGGAAATTTAAATCCTCTTTCTTTTTCTTGGGGCCTGGTTAAGGGTTCTGTATAGGGAAACCATATTCACAGACAAAGATCTCACCTCCATCCGATATTGAATAAGTCATCCTGTTTCCCTATACTCCCCCTCCCACGAATAACCTTTTAAGATACTCGTGGCCTTCCTCATTAATCAGGCTTTAATGTCGTGATATCAGCAAAACCTTATATTTGATATGAAAAAAGAAGACATAAAGACTTTAACGTTGCCAGATTATTTTAAATTTTTGTGCAACTTTTTAGAAGGGAAAGTTAGTAAAGGTAAAGTGATCAAGCTAGTTAGTGTTGGTATGTGGGGAACAGAGTGGTCTTATCTCGTTCCAAATGGTATTAAGACAACTTCCGAGTACCTTGATGCAGTTTGGGAATATGAACCCCTCGTCAGACGTTATTGTTCGAGCAAGGACGAAATGCTTGAGGCCGCCGTCAAAGAGAAATGGGATAATTGTAGCGCAGTCGAGGTGAGGTGCATGTTTAGAGAGGATGAAATAGGCTACCAGTGCGTATCAACCTTTCCAAAAGATCATGATGGTATTCTCCTTGAGGTGGCTGAGCTTATGCACTATTCTGAAACCGATCTATTCTTTGGTTTCCGCCGCAATCCTTATACGTTTGTTGAGGAGAAAAAGACGACTAAGGACGGAAAATATGTTGATGTCGGTCGCGATGATCCAGAGGTAAGAAAATATAATACCGATGAGAATAACTACCGCGTCTTCTATGTTGAGATGGAGCCGGAAGAATTTTTAAAGGAGGAGAAGAAATTCCTAGATCATGTAAAAACCGGGAAGTATAAGGATGATTTCTACGTTTGGGATAGACATAAAGATATTGACGGATATTCTAAAGTCTGGAAAGAGTTTTTGAAGGAGAATACAAAAATAGAATTCAAGGACGATGATTAATTTTTCAAGCATTAGAGCCTCGGGGGATCTTCTATTTGAGTCTATCCGAGGAAGTCATTTATACGGATTAAATGGGCCGGACAGTGATATAGATACTTTTGGCGTGTGGTGTTGTCCTATCGGCTGGCTTCTTGGGTCGGGAAAAGATTATATCCCGGATGTAAGAAGTGAGAAGAATGATGATACTTGGTATGACATCGGAAAGTATATACACCTCTTGGAAGAAAGTAATCCGGATGCCATTATCTCACTATTCACTCCGTCCGATAAAATCTTACATTTCGACCCAGTTCTTCAGCCGATTTGGGATATACGTGATCAAATTCTTTCTAAGGCATGTTTTAAGTCATTCTCTGGTTATGCAAAAGACCAGTTAATGAAAGCCAGAGGAAAGAATAAGAAAATATCGATAGACCCTGAAACAGTTAAAATACGAAAAACACCAATCGATTTCTGTTATGTAATTAGACAGGATGGTGGTGGAACGATTAATCTTCGGACTTGGTTAGATGAGAGGGGGCTGAAACAGGAACATTGTGGATTGGCTCATATTCAACCGGGGAAAGGAATGTATTATCTCTATTATGCATGGGGAGAAGACAAAGAATCCGGGGTTGAAGATTATATGGCAACTCAATATCCTAATGCAAGCTCGTGGAGTATTGGAAAGTATAGAAAAGATCTTGAACACCTGAAAGAAGCTGCCGGCGAGGCTATAACTTATCGTGGAATTATATCAAAAAAGGAAGAAGAGGGAACTCAACTTCGTCTAACCAGTATTCCAAAAGAAGCACAAGCTGAAGGACCTCTGTGTATCTTTCAATATAATCAAGATGCTTTTGAACACCATTGCAGACAATATAAAGAATATTGGGAGTGGGTTGAAAAGAGAAATCCTGAGCGATGGGTAGATGATGCAGAACACGGATGGAACGGGAAGAATCTCAGTCATTGTATGCGTCTTATGATTCAAGGTATGGAGATTGCCCAAGGAAAGGGATTAATACTCGACCGGAGAGGAATTGATGCTGATATACTCCTCGACATTAAAAACCACAAGATGACCTACAATGAGATAATGAAGTTGTGTGAGGATAAAAAAGAGGAGATGGAAAAGGCATTCACAGAATCTACTATCCCGGATCTTCCGCCGATTGATAAACTTGAAGAACTTCTGATTAAAATTAGATCAGAACATTATGGTCTCTAGGCTGAAGCTGTATCTGGGAATTGAGATAGAAGATACACGTCGAGTTTTGTCTGAATTTGATGCTCTCTTAGATCTTGGATTTCCAGTTTTAGCGGGGAACTATGATAACAAATATATGATTCCATTGATAAAACTGGGGGATTGGTTGAAAGCTTTATATCTCTCAGCCGGAACGATGTCATATATAAGTAGAAAGATATCAGACGTTAAGTTCTCCTTGTGTACGGCCGAGGGAAAGGTGTATAAAGACCTGACAGAGAAACAACAAAATGATCTGAGAATTGGAATTGATTCTACATTCGTCGGTAGTACTGGATTCACATATCACGTCCAGTCGATGGCTAATACAGGTCCAAAGCTGACAATAACCCTATGTGGATGTCAGTATGTAGACCGCGAATTATCAGATTTTCAAAAGGCCTTAGATGATCCAACTACTTCGAAATATTTCGATGGGATTAACAGTTTCCTATTTGGGGCGGAAAAGGGTAGATCATATGAACTTATCCTAGACATGTATCGAAAAGGATATATAAAACTAAGCTCGGATCAACTTGACTGGTGGGATAATGTAAAAAAGCTTGGATTATGATTTTCTATAACAGTATCCCTAAGACGTCTAGATTGTGGGTGGTACTTGAGATGATTCAGGGAAAGTATAACCCGACAGAGCATGCTAAATTTGACTTAATGCTGGCATCGCTCCTAGATAACAGAGGAATATCATGGTCCTCTCATAGTGCTCCAATGTTTAAAGAAGAGAATATCTCCGTTCAGGTTAAGGATATAGAGAATGTACTTCAGGACATAAAAGAGTCAAGTCTTTTGCATAAGATTCAACTGGTGGTAAAAGATTTTATTACTATCGGTACATTTCTTTATTCTGACAATAATCCCGCCGAGTGTATTCCGTACGACTTATGGAGTCTAAGTGGTGCTCTTAGAAGAACCGCGTCCTGGTGGGCTGTCTCTGGGTCAGATCCGCAAGGAGACTTGGAGTTTTTGCCGAGGACGTTAGAAATTTATGAACAATTATTTTATATTTATCATGGAGGATTTCTTGATAACAGTCCCACCTTAATGAATCTGGTCCTCAATAAACTTTCTGAAATAGAGGCGGAGGACATAGTTAGGGGCAGAGCCCTTAAAATCTTATATTAGAGAAGGTGCACAATTCTCAAATTCATAGTACAAATAGAACAATTAGAAAAATTTTAAAATTAGGAAAATTTTATGAAAAAAGTTTAATTTAGTAAAAGATCAGATCAACAATGAACGTAAATTTAGTTTGTAGCGTAGGATTTAAGATTTTAGCAGCTGTTGTTGCAGGTGCTGCAATTATTATTGGAATTGATAAAGCCGTCGGTGGAGACAAAAAGTCTCAGGTAACTGGTGGAGGATTTAATCCAGCCGGCAATCCTGGGAATAACACAGGTGAAGGCACTGTCCCGACGAATGGAGGTTTGCAGCAAGCGGCCCAGACAGGTCAGAGTAAAACTGATATGGTTCTGTCTGGTATTAGAGGAGCCGGAGAGACTTGTGGTAAACTGTTTACGCTCGCACAGTCATTATCGCAGATGATCCAGTCTGTCGGAAGTGTGTTCGGAAACTATAGTAGGGCGCCTTATGGTGTCGTACAAGGCGGATATCCAGGACAAAACCAACCTTTCAGGAGTGGTAATATAGTCTGGGTTCCAGCAGCTAATAGTAGCTGTATCTTACAGGCCGTACCGGCCGACAATAATAATGGATGGTAATGGTATCATCCATGCTAGATAAAGATCGTCTTTTCTAATTAGATAAATAAAAGTTAAAAGAAATATCTCTTAGATATACGAATTTTGTGTCTAAGAGAATACGCTGAGATTTAGTTCTCAGCTTCTTTTCCTTAATTGTGTAAAGATTAATAATAGGTATGAAATTTATTGACTACATTTACGAAGAAGCAAAAGCAGACGTTAGTGAGATATTAGATTCTCAGCATGACACCCTTCTTGGAGCATTTGTAAAGGGGATAAGACATGCCCTAGAGACTCAGGAGAAATGGGTTAAAGCTGATAAAGCAACGCCTGATATGTTTGAAGATTTCGTTGTTTCTGAGAGGGAGACGGTTCCAGTCCTGATTAAGCATAAGTATGAGGGCAATGAGGTTATGGCTCTTGGTGCTAGATTAAACGTAGAAGGAGTCTGGCAGTGGGTAATCGTGGGATCAGAACATGTCCCTGAGGTCCTTGAGTGGAGAAGATGTTAGAAATTTCATTAAGAACCTTAGATAGATTAAAGGAGTTAGCATTTCCCCTCTCTAGTGATTATCTATTTGGAGACTACTTCGATAAAGGTATCCAATCTAGCACATTTGTATTTCCAGACGGTTATAAGTCTCGAGATATAGATGATATAGTAAATAGATTGGGTGCGAAACCACTATACACTACAAATGGACGAGGAGGCATTGATAAAGTCTTCTTATTCACTTATAATGGATGTGTCGGTTTTATGTATACCTGCACCCGCTTTCCTGGATGGCCGGCTGGACACCTCTATGTCGCATTTAGGATTACTGGAAGGGATTTTTATATTGTATACGAAACCTTAGAAGAGGCTACAATTGCTGTTAAAATTGAGGCTCTAAATGATATAAAGAAACAGCTAAGTGATACTAATCATTTCTTAGAAGATCCGTGGAGAGAGTATAACAGTAAGAAGATCAGGTACGAGGAAAAATTGAAGAAAGTAGAAGGAGCAACAAAAGTAAAGATAGAGTCAGAAAAGAAGAAAAAGAAAGAGTTAGAAGAAAAAGTGAAATCCTTAGAAACCGACATAATTGGTGCTCTGGGGGTTGAAAATAAATAGGGAAGGAATAAATCCAACCCTATTGTTTTTTTTTTACAATACACAGACAGCGTTGATTTCAGCTGTTGATATTGTGTCATAAGTTGTATCTGACCAAGGAACAGTGACGGCTAACTTTCCATCTTTATCTAACTCGACCGCGTATAGTCTAGTCTCGGATGCTCCCTTAGCTTGTGCGGAGTAGTTTGATTTCAGATAGTCAGTCAAAGCCACTTTCAGAGTTCCTGATGTAGTAATAGCATTCGTATTACCACTACCATTGAGAATACCATCACCAGGGGTAATTGAGGTTACAGTACCAGTGTATCCATAACCAGAAGCTCCAGCGATTGCATTCCAGACTGCGGCCGATGTAGGAATAGTTGTATCTCCAGCAGATGAGGTGGGGGCGGTTGTCGTAATCGTTTTCCCACTATTCTTCACGTTGTTGGTTCCATTACCTAAGACTATCCTATCGGTAGTAAGAGCTTCACTATTGATGACTGTACCAGTATTTTTAGTGAATCCCCAGCCCGATACCGTAGTTTCAGTAACTTTAGTAGCACCGTCGGCAATTCCAGAGAGTTTATTTACCATTCCACCTGACATTAGACCAGCTCCTGATGTTGCCGCAAGAGGAATGTCTATCTCAATACTCTTTGTCGATGAACCAACCCGGGAAAGAGTTAATTTACCACCATCTGCTCCGTTTGTTCCCTGAGATGCATAAGTACCAGAATCAACGTAACTGTCGGTATTAACTTGCCATGGAATATTAACAAAGGCGTTTCCATCTTTGTCTAGCTGTACTCCATAATATCTCCCTGACGTTGCACCAGCTCCTTCAGTAAGAGTAACGGCAGTAGAGAGAACATTAGAAGCAAGGAAGCCACCAAGTTCATTCTTTGCTGCTTTCTTAAGGTTAAATGCAGATCCAGACAGTGAAATACCAGTCCCACCAGTGTAAGTATGATCGACGGCCGTGAATACAATACTAGATGCCGCTGTGATATGACCATAAGAATCGACAGTGAAGTTAGGAATATTTACCTTCGCTTCATCTACTCCAGATACAGCGGAAGTCTGACCATAACTTCCGGCCGCTACACCAGATGTATTATGGGTGATTGTTCTATTCTCTGTCAAATCACCACCACCAGATAAAGCTCCAGTTCCAGTGACAGTTACAGATTTAAGAGCCCAAGAACCCTCATCACCTAGTTCTTCCCAAGTCGAGCCAGTCCAAACAAATTCTTTCTTCCCTGATAATACGACATCACCAAGAGAGAAGTTAGTTGTTTTAGAAAGTCCATCACCGGCAAGAGTAGAAGTAGTATCGCCAGGGGAAAGTGTGGTCGTAGTAATTCCAATAAAGTGCATAGCCCCAGTGAGACCCATA
>Ga0247608_10003763_pt1 | contig 17469 bp, 22 predicted proteins | sample 176DNAGHGlowgp2_FD_193490 | JGI IMG/M metagenome (GOLD analysis project Ga0247608, IMG submission 193490) | Sheep rumen microbial communities from Palmerston North, Manawatu-Wanganui, New Zealand - 1766 DNA GHGlow gp2 | ecosystem: Host-associated > Mammals > Digestive system > Stomach > Rumen ... | reverse complement strand
GTTGCACAGGCAATTATATATTCAAGATGTATAGGAGAAGGAATGCGGTCTATTAATCATTTGGCTGCAGCAATTCTTGCTCCATTAACTAAGGGGACCGAATGGGGTAAAAGATTTTATGGTCCGTTTGATAGAAAAAAGGGTAAGAACGGATGTATCTTTAGACCAGATGACATGTCTGAGATTAAAGATGTCATCTATGCATTAGGAGGATATTCTCTTCCTTCTACCGTTCGTAACGGTTTTAAATCGACAATTGAATCGCTTGATACTTATCGTTTAGCTAAGTATAGAAAGACGATTATAGATATTTCCAACCTTGTTCATCCAAATCCTAACAATTCTGAAGCTAGAGTTCAGGATGATAATGGACAGATGGTAAAAACACTCGATGCTATTATGAAAGGTATTACAGTATCTGCAGATACTTGGGAAGTTGCACAATCTACTGCTGGACAAGAAGTTGCTAAAGCAGTTAAAGAAGGTAAACTTACTAAAGAAGAAGCAGAAACTGTTCTTTCTGAAGCAAAAGCTGATAACTGGGAATCTCTTCTGATGGATAAGAAACTTGGTATTCTTGCAGCTCTTAGAAACATTCGTAACATTATGAAGAATCCCCGTAAGGAGATTATTAATATGTGGTGCGAACTTATTTCTGACCAGAATATCATTCGTAAGAATCTTATCCTTCCAATTCATTTTGATCTTGCATATGACGTAGTTAAGAAGGAATTCTCTGATTACGACTATGCAAATAAAGTAATGAGTGCTCTTCAAGATGCATATATAAAGTCTATTCCAAATCTTGCATCAGTATTTACTGGTAAGACTTGTATTATGGTAGACTGTTCTGGCTCTATGGGACAATTCATTTCTGATGGTAAGACTCGTTCGGAATCGTACGATTATTATTGGTTGAGAACAGATAATACTCGTACAAATACTTGTTCTTATAAGGCTGGCTTAATTGCTGCAACTATTGCGAAGGCAACTGGTGCAGATATTATTAAGTTTGGTACCGATGCAAAGGTATTTAACTATGATAAGAACAAGAATGTATTCGCTCTTGCTCGAGAAATCGGCACTAGTGATTACGGTGGTACTTATCCTTATAGAGCTTGGGATCTTATTACTCGTCTTGGAAAGAAGTATGATAGAGTTATATTTATTTCTGATAATGAAGTAAATTCTCATAATCTTACTTCTGATTCATATAAGAATTATCTTCGTATTTGTTCTCCATATGTATACGCAATTGATCTTGCAGCTTATGGTACTACGCCACTTGCTGGAAATAAGATTGCTTATTTCTATGGATATGGAGCATCTCTTTACGAAGATATGACTAAGAACGAATTCAATCCTGCTTCTATTATTGATGAAGTAGAAAAGATAGTAATATAAGAATTTTGTTGTGAGGATGGCTGCTTCCTGAATTAACAGGATAAGAAGCACAACCATTTGCTCATGGTTTAACTTCAAGAGAATGATGTGTGTCAACGCGAAATGTTCTCAATGGGACGCCGTAAGACAACGGACATGGACCCACTTGATTAAAACTCTGAGATTGGGACAGATGAGCACGCTGAAATTACAAGTGGAAAGTAACAACAAATTTCTTATTTAAACAACTCGATAGGGCCCACGGGTTCAGCTGTTCGCGATAGTTGCTGGTGTATGGGGAAGAATCCATTTAATATCAATTGGTACTAGTCTATATGAAGTATTAGTGGAAACGAGAGTGATTTGAGTTGTTTTAATTTATAATCTTTTAATTTTACATCATATGGCATTAACTAAAGTATTACCCTGTTCTTGTCAGAGTGAGTTTCAGGACAAGACTTACGGAAAGGGCATGAGGCTCTTTAATCTTCGTGATGACAAAAAGCATCCTGGTGAAGCTTTTTGTACTGTTTGCGGAAACAAGATTTCTAATGCTTCTAAGAAGTAAGTGTTTCCCGGCCCCTTAGCTCAGTTGGTCAGAGCAGCTGACTCATAATCAGTTGGTCGAGAGTTCAAGTCTCCCAGGGGCCACGAGTGCTGACTCATTATCAGCTAGTGGTGGCGAATCCATGAATAAAAATGAGTAATGATCATATTTTGCAAATGTCTTGCACACGGTCTTTTGTATAAGTCAATTACAATTGTTCCCAGCGGACGTAACTTATATCTGTTGGAAGTTGTCGCGCTACCGTCCGCCAACGCGTCTGTTGGTAAAAAAAGGGACGTCCGGTTTCAAAACAGATCTTTTAGGTTCTTGGCCGAGTGGTTTAAGGCGCTAGTCTCCAAAACTAGTTTTCATGTGTTCGAATCGCATAGAACCTGCCAATGTGACTGAAGCGCAAAAAAATTTTGAAATTATGATTTTTGGTATTATCTTTGTAAGTATTTACGTTCTTAGCTTTTTTGGATTAGGCGTAATTTATATTGATTCAATAATCGATATTACGTTCTGGTCAATATGCGTACTCTTTTTACCTGGCGTAAATACTGTTGTGCTCGTAATTCTTTTATTTAAGAAGTATGGAGTAAAGCGAATTAACGAATTCTTTTCGTTTAAGAGATTTTTATCTGACATTAATGACATTTAGTTTAAAAATGCAGGATTAGCTCAGTTGGTTTAGAGCATCTGACTTACATTCAGAGGGTCGGCGGTTCGACTCCGTCATTCTGCACCATTTACTTTTGTTAAATTAAAAAGAAACTAAAGATGCCAAGAATAAGTTGGATTAACACTGGATCTTCATATAGAAGGATGGAAGGTGATATTATAAATATCCCAACAGTTCCTCCAGGAATATATGAAGTTCAATTAGATTTAAGTGGATGGTCGTTACAAAGAACGGCTGATTCATTTGTTTTCCCTTACAAGGTTTATAATCTTCAAAGAGAGTTTTTAGACCATGTAAAGAATACCTATAAAGCAATTAATGGTAATATAGGTGTGTTGTTTAATGGTACTAGAGGTACTGGTAAATCAGTAAGCGCTAAGATACTGGCTAACGAATTGAATTTGCCTGTTATTATTGTTAAATCTATGGGAGATAACAATGATGGACAAATTTCGTATCTTTCCTCTTTCAATTTTGATTGTATTTTCTTCTTTGATGAGTTTGAAAAGCAATTTAATGAAAGAGATTGTTCTATTCTACAGTTTATGGATGGGGTTTATACCTCTGAGTATCGTAGAATATTCTTGTTAACTACTAATGATTTAACGGTTAACGAAAATCTATTAAGTAGACCGTCTAGAATCAGATATGTGCGGGAGTTTGGCAATCTTGAAAGAGAGATTGTAGAAGAGTATCTTAATGATAATCTAATAGATCAATCTTGTAAAGACGAACTAATAGATTATGTTGATACTTTAACTATTTCAACTATAGATATTCTTAAATCTATTGTTGAAGAAGTAAATATTCATGGTATTGAACAATTCTTAAAGATTAAGAAGAGTTTCAATGTCGCTACAGCAGTATATAACTATCGTGTTATTAGAGGCTATATTAACACTCGTATTGTTGAAAAGATTCAATACAACGTAGATAAGTTTATTGACGAAGCCGGAAGATATGATAAGAGATGGCAGTTAGGTCAAGAACGAGATACGGCATTATCTATGTGTAAGAATGATGCAGAAAGAAAAAAGGTTGTTGAAGAATTCAATGCTTTACTTCGTTATGAAGCATCTTTTGATCGTTGCAATATAGATGATGAGGATAAAGCTTGGGATAAACTCGTTCCTAATAAAGATGAGTTTAACGGTGAGTTAGTTATTGGTGTAGACAAGGAAAAGAAAGTTGTAGTTACTTTAGATAATGAATATTTTGGATTCTATTTTATTACGAATCCAGATGAAAAGCCTTCTTTATATAAAGAAAGAAAGTTTAGTTATGATTATTTAATGTAACTAAGATATAGAATCCAATGTCAAGATAAAAGTTACTTCGTAAATTAGCTAAGTGGATACAGCACAATATTGTCATTATTGAGACACGAGTTCAAATCTCGTATTTACATTAAATACCTTTTATCTACTTTCTTGGATTCTCTTGGGGAATTAGCTCAGCTGGTAGAGCATAACATTTGCAATGTTAGGGTCAGGGATTCGAATTCCCTATTCTCCACAAATAGGCTATACGGTAGACAATCCGTTCCATATAGGTTGTGTACAGACCTGTGGTGGCCTCCAGTAAAGTCTGGCGTGTAAGTAAACGATACGAGTTCTCAGGGTTAGCAGTTATCCGAAGTAGATATGAAAACTGCGCAAGGGTCTATCGTATAAAGGTCTATTACTGTGGACTGTTAATCCATCTATCGTGGTTCGAATCCACGTAGGCCCGCTAATCAAAGAACTGTCATAGTAAGCCTTACTTCGTATTATAGGTTCGATTCCTATATTTCCCTCCATGGGAGATTAGCCGAATGGTATAGGCGACAAACTTGTAATTTGTTAACGTATTTTTCAGGTTTATTAGTTTTCGTTCTTTGATTTATTAAATTGTGCGGTGGACTGGAGGTGGATCCAGCTTGGTCTCATAAGCCAAATTACGTGAGTTCGAGTCTCACCCGCGCAACAATATGGGGATGTATGCAAATAAAAGAATTTATCTCTTCTGAATATTCTCCTTCACCGGATGTCATCGGTAAGAGTTACTTCGAAGGTTAGCAAATTGTTTTTGGTTCAATTGTATGTTGGTTCAAATCCAACCATCCCCGCTTTATAGTGCATTAGTTCAGTGGTTAGAATATCTGGTTGTCACCCAGAGGGTCAGGGGTTCAATTCCCCTATGCACTGCTTACTAAAAATGTTTAAATTAATAAATAATGGCTGGAATAGATAAAACTTACATTTCTGATTGGAATGTATTTGATAAAATCAGAAATTGGGCAATTAAACAGCAATTTACTCTTAAAAACGGACAGGTAATTAAGTTAATTAATTATTTGTATTATCCCAATTTAACTAAAAAAGAATGGGATGAAATGCATGATTACCGCGTAAAGTATGCAGAGAAACATTATAATACTCCTGAATATATTGCCGAATGTAAAAAAGAGTATGGTAATGATTGGGAGTTTAATGCTGAAAGTTACTTTGATGTAGTTCTCTGGAATACTCCAACTTATTTAGATATTTGGCTTATTCGTAATTGTCCATTTGAAGAAATTCAAGATAGACTTAAAGAACAATATGGTGGTGGATGGTCAAAAACTGCATTTACTGATTATAATGAAGATAATCTTTATGAACAAATAAAAAATGGAACTTCTGTTTATGATACTTTTCAGAGGAATGGATTGGGTAAGAAAGCCAAAGTAAAGTTTCATAACATTGTTGGTTCTTGGTGTAGAGATAAAGATTGTTGGTGGTGGATTGAAGTAAATCCTTATTGGATTGGTGCGAAAAGAACTGAATTTACCACTGATGATAGTCCTTGGTATAATGAAGATGATGATATGTGGTATTGGAATAAAGAAGCAATGCCAATTAGTTCTAACGTCTGTCATAAATATGGATGTCTTACTAAGAAAAATATCGTCAATCTTATAAAGAAATGGAATCTTCCTAAAGGCACAATTGTTAAATTTGAAAATTTAATGTCTTTTAAAGGTAAAGGACGCTATATAATGCATAGTTTTTTTGTAAGTGTAGATTAAAAAAACTTATTCTGTATAGATTCAAATCTTGTTCTCACTGCAAATAGAATAATAGAGGCGTATCACCTCTCCCTGATAAGGAGTAGAAAGTGTAGTTGGTCACACGAAGGTTCAAATCCTTCCGTCTCTACATGCTGGGTTAGTGAAGTGGTTAACACCCGTGCCTTTCACGCACGTAGCGCTCGGTTCGAATCCGGCACCCAGTACTAAAACATTTATTATGAAAGAACAATACATTTGGATAAAAGAAGAGGAAACAGATTTTGTATATTATGGAGAAATAAAATCTGTTAAAGAATTACAAGAACACGATATTATTCAATATACAGTTTTTCCAATTATAGGATGTTTTGAGGGATTTACCATATTAATAGGAAAAAATTTAAACGAAGCAACATTGTGTTTAATATGGAAAGGTTCTCTCAGACCTTTTGGAAAAGCTTGTTTTGATTTTGATAAACTAAATGTGTGAAGAATTAAAAAAAGGAGATATATTATATGCTGTTAGCAATCATTTTCTTGATATTTTAGAAGTAGAAAAGATTGCATATACATTAGATCGAAAAGATAGATTTATGTATGTTAAATGTGTTAGTATAATTACTTCTAAAAGATACATGTATTTTCTTCCAGAGAATGTCAAAAATATACGTTTCGTAGAACACGGAGTAGATATAATTACTTGTGACGAATCTATTGCTGTAGCTTTACATGCAAACAATGTCGAAATAGACGAACAAAACAAATAATTTAAAAGCCGAATTAGCTCAGCTGGCCAGAGCACGTGATTTGTAATCTCGGGGTCGTGGGTTCGAATCCCTCATTCGGCTCAAATTAACTATGAAATATTTGTACTATTCATTTAAGCGTTCTTCTAAATGTTGGACGATTTTTGATTCTAAGTTAGGGTGTGTGGACTATCGTGGTAATAACTTTGTTCGTGCCCTAAGATCTTATTTCTGGCATATAGGTGTGCCTGGTAGAAAAGCTATTAATTTATTCAGAAAACAAAAACTTTTTTGGTAATGAGTCCTGCGTTTGCATTTTTAAAACTAAAAGAACATTTGGACGAATGTAGAGAAATTATTGATTCTGCAACAGTTCGTTCTTTGGAATCGGATCCCGAATCTGAAGAATATAAACTTCTTCGTAAGATACACGATTCAATTTGTAAAACAGAAGACATGTTTATTTAATAAACTCGGGATGTAGTTCAGTTGGTAGAACACTTGGTTTGGGACCAAGGGGTCGTACGTTCGAGTCGTATCATCCCGACGTTAATTCTTTCTTAACTGTCATAGAAAGAGATACTTCTTAAAAAATTATGACTGCAAAACATATTTTAAAACCTTGCTAGTTGGTCTAATACTGGCTCCATTTTTAACAAATTTCTCTTTTTAATTTTCGTTAAGTTAGAATTTTTAATCTTTTTAATTATGAACTGGAAAATTTGGCTGATTCTTATCTCAGTTGTGATTTACTGTATTTGGGCTATTTTTCTTAATTACACAGTTGTTAAGAAAGTAGAACGAGTAGACTATTACAGTAGAAGGCTTGGTGAAACAACTTATGAAAAGTTACCAATTCCTATATGGCTCATACTTGTTATTCTTACAACTTTATTCGTACCGGTACTTAATATAATAGGCTCTATTGCTATATTTTGGATTTATCTATCGGCAATGGATGAAGAGTACGATGGTGTTGAGCTTCAAGCGAAGGATGACTGGTTCTGTAATCTGTTACACAACATTGGAGATTTTCTATCAAAACCTATAAATTAATATGTGGAGATTACTTGTATTCCTAGTAGTAATACTAGCGTTTATCTATTATGTAATGCTGATTGCTCAGACTATTGGGCTTATTCAGTTTACTAATAGGAAACTTAAACCCAGCAGGATGTATATCCCGTTTTATTACTGGTTAGCTTCTGATAAAGAAGAACCGAGAAAGGAAAAATCAAAACTTGTTAAACCTTTTAAATCAAAAGACAATGGCGAACTTTCGCGAAACGGCAACGAGACAGCCGATTAAAGTCTCCCGTAAGACCCTTTGGGGTATCGTTGTAGCAGCTATTGCTATTTTCGTTCTTCTGTTTATCCCTAAGATCGCAGAGGATGCGAACAAATCCAAGAACTATGTCTGTCAGATGCCTATTAGTGGTAAGTACCACGTATGGACAGACGGTGGACTTCAGTGGCAGTTATTCGGAAATCTTTCCGTGTACAACAAGACTTCTCAGGTAGAGTTCTCTGAGCTCCGCAAAGATGAGAATGGCTATGTTGCTGAAGGAAAGAATCCTGCTGCTGCACTGACTTTCAATGATAAGGGTCGTGGAATGATTGTTGGTTCGTTCCGAGTGGTCCTTCCTAATGATTCTCAGAATATGGAGAAAATCCAGCGAGATTTCGGTAGTGAAGAAGCACTTATCAACAATCTAGTTCGTCCTACTTTGTACAAGGTTGTTACTGCTTGTGGTCCTCTGATGTCGAGTCTTGAATCGGTTTCTGAGACTAGAACTGATTTGATTTCTTACATTACTGATCAGCTTAACAACGGTGTTTATAAGACTCGTTCAATTAAAGAAGAAGTAATCAACGAACTTACTGGTGACAAGGAAACTCGTGTTCGTGCAGAGATTATTAGTGATCCCAATTCGGTTGGTGGTTATGCTCGACAGGAAGTTTCTCCTTTCTCTATGTATGGTATCACGAGTGGCTTGGTGTCAATTATTGATATCAAATATGATAGGGCCACTCAGGATCAGATTGATGCCCAGAAGTCTGCTAATCTAGCTGTAATTACTGCTAAGACTAAGTCTCTTGAGGCAATTCAGCGTACCGTTCAGATTACTGAAGAGGGTAAGGCTGCTGCTGAAAAGGCTAAGTGGGAGCAGGAAAAGATTAAGGCTGTCGAGGTTACCAAGGCTGAACAGGAACGTGAAGTTTCCAAACTTGCTGCTGAGAAGGCAGAGTTTGATAAGAAACGTATCGTTGCTGAAGGTCAGGCAGAAGCTGAAGCCAATAGGCTTAAAGTCGCCGCCGGTTTAACGCCCCAAGAGGCCGCCGAGTGGAAGTATAAGACTCAGGTTGGTGTTGCTGAAGCTCTTTCTAAGTCCAATGTTCGTTGGGTTCCTGAAGTTATGATGGGAAGCTCCAATGGTAATGGTGCTGCAATGGATGCAGTTGGACTTAATATGCTTCTTGGTATCACCGAGAAGATTGCCGACAAGAAGTAATGCGCAAGTGGTTGTTAGTTATTATAGGAATTTTGGTACTTGGATGCGGTCCTGCTCCAAGTACCAAAAATTCCGATGAAGGACAATTAGTTAAGAAAATTTATCTTAACTATCATCATACTGAAAATTGTCGAGGCCACGATATACAGATTGGAAAGGTTTTGTTCAAAGACGAAGGACATGATATGATTATGTACTTCGTTAGCAACAATGGAAACGAATCTTCTTCTAGTCCGTATATTTCTATTATTCATCATCCGAAATGTGAATTATGCAACCCTGAATCATCAGAATCTGTTTTAGAAGAAGAACCTAAATCAAGTTACTGGGGTTGGTAAAAGTAATAAACCATGTATACAGAATTATTAGAAAAACAAACAGCGGCTCTGGAAACCGTTAAGCAGGCAGTTGCTGACCTTGAAAACATTAATGCTGCTGCGAATGTCGAAAAGGAAAGCAACACTAAGGTTATCATTGAGCTCACTAAGGAGAACTCTAATCTGAGTGGCCTTGTGACTCAGAACAGTGGTTCTATCAAGATTCTGAATAAGATTCTTGGTAAATGATACGCAAGCCGCTTGCGTTAAAGCGGTAAAATGGGAAGATGGCAGAGTGGTCAATTGCATTGGACTGTAAATCCAACACCTTCGGGTTACATAGGTTCAAATCCTTTTCTTCCCACAATTTGGAAAGTAATGCTAGACGGTGATAGCATCTGCCTGCTAAGCAGTTTGTACTCTTATTGGGTATGTGGTTCGATCCCACTGCTTTCCGCTATGAAAGATGCAATAATACATTTTACTGTACACTTAGGTATAGCTTTTGGCATACTAATGTTAACTAGTATAATTTCATTTATACTAAGTTATATCGCTTGGGTAATAGATAACGGATATAAGTTAGATATTATCGTTCTTGATTCTAAATGTAATCGTATTACCTTTATTGGCAACTATTACGAAAAGTGGAATTCTTTTTTAATTTGGTGTTTTATAGGTAGCATTATATTTGGTGTAATTACTTATTCGGAAGGTTGGCTGAGCGGTCTATAGCACTTGTCTTGAAAACAAGCGTACCGAAAGGTACCAGGAGTTCGAATCTCTTACCTTCCGCAAATAACAAGATTATGGATAAGAAGACTATAACACTTCCAAAATTTATTGAAACTTTCCCTAAAGAAAAGTGTTTTTATCGTGAGGAGTATATTAGACCATATGGTATTGATTATAACTACGATAAAAATCTAAGTTATGAAGACAAACTTAGATATGAGGGTTATGTTTATAAAACTACTTCGAAGTTATCTGCTACAGATAATTGTGTTTATTATGTTAGGCAACGTGTTTCTTTAAAAAGAAATGGAAGAACATTTTATCCATTAGTTACTGATAAAGGAACTATCTATGTTGGTAAGAAAGAAATTTCTTTTGGAGGTAATATAAATTCGGAATTTGTTTTAGCATTTCTTGTACATTTAGGAATCAATTGGTTTAAAGATATTCCTAAGTCTATTCTTCAGAGTTTTCTTAAGAACAAAGTGGTATTTCGTAGAATTCTTACTGGAAGAATTTATAATGAAGAAACATTTTATAAGACAGTTGGTTCTTATGTATTTAGGATAAAAAATGTTTCTTGGAAGCATATTAGAAAATATTATATTTATTGTCATAAGTTTCGTTTATATTGGTTTCCTTTGAACGATGTAGTTACTTTTACTAAAAATCCAGAAAGGAGTATTGATATAATTTGTGAAGCTGATGATATTTTAAGGCCTAGACTTTATGACTTATTAAATTCGGCAATTAAGTTAAACGAAGTTGTCGATTTTAATTGGTCTCTGAAACGTATTGAAGAGGAGCATAAACGTCAGACTTTAGAATTAATGTCTAGAGAAATTTCTAGTAAGAAAAACGATCCTATTTATGATGTAGATAAGAGCAAATTCCTTCCGTTTACTCTCTTAAATACAGAGAAAGATATTTTTGCAGAAGGTAGTTTAATGCATCATTGTTTATATACTAACTATTATTCTAGAATTAAAAATCATCTTTATATTGCATTTCATTTAAGTACACCAGAAGATTGTACATTGGGTATAATTTGGGTAAATGGAGAACCTAAATTTAATCAAATATTTAAGAAATATGATCAACCGGTAAGTTCTTCTACAAGACAATATGCACTTGATTTTATTGAAGAAAATAAAGACGCGCTGATATCTTTATTTAAACAAGAAGTACCCAAAGAAGAAAAAAGAGAACCTCTTTATTTAGAACAACCTGCTGTACAACAATTAATGAATGATGAATTGATATTTTAATTATGAAGTCATTTAACGTAATACACTACGATTTTAATTCCAAAGAGTTTGAACCATACGATGTAATTCCATACTTTGTTCGTCAATATAAAGGAAGAGTTAGTACTTGTGATGAATTAAAAGTTGAATTAGATAAGGCAACTGATGAAGCACAGGTTAACTTATACCAAGACGGTCTTAAGTATTGGAAAGTTCCAGTAACATTTGATGAATTTAAAGATTTCGTCAAAAAAGAATCTTTTCATCAATTTTGGTCGAGATGTGAATATGAAATAGTATTAGGTCCCTGGCCATACGTATCTTCTCCAAGTGAAGGTTATGACAAATCTAAAGAAAATGATTTGGATGCTTGGAAACAACATTGGAAAAAACATTTAGAAAGTTGTGATAAGTGGGATATTCATGATCAAATCATGATGAATCTTGACGTTATTACACAACTTGTAATAGACTCAGTTAATGAACAAACCTAAAGAAAGCGACGGTCCTTACTACGAGGACTGGAATAAAAAGCGGTAGTAACTCAGTTGGTAGAGCGTTAGCCCTCCAAGCTAAAAGTCGAGGGTTCGAATCCCTTCTACCGCTCGAGCAATAAAAACAAAACGGGTGACAAAGGAAGCGGTTTTATATTACCCCAGTACTGAATAGTTCAAAGTTGAGAAGAACCACCTTACATTAATAGTCTGCGCGCGACTTCATATTAGTTTTGTTTTTATTGCATCTGCGACAATAGCTCAGTTGGTAGAGCGGGACCTTGCCAAGGTTCAGGTCGAGAGTTCAAATCTCTTTTGTCGCTCAAATTTCAGTTTTAAAGATTAATTTAAAAGATTTTATCATGAAAAAAGCAAGTACTGTTGTGAAGGAGATGGAAGCTCTTTCTAACAAAACCAAGAAGACTGCGGTTAAGGCTGTAAATCCTCAGCGTGATTTATGGATTAATTCTACTAAGGAAAAGCTCGACAAAGCAATCACTGAGGCTGCAAAGAAGGGCCTACGTAATATAGAGTATCCTCTTAATCAGCTCATTGTTGGTGCTGAGAATCTCAAAGAGGCTGCAGAAATGTGCGAAATTTTCTCAGACGTTCTTACTGAGTATGAATACAAGCACGCTATTAACCGTGATGGTACGTTTGTAATTTCCTGGTAATGGATGTTGAAGAGTTAATACAACAAAAGAAAAAATTACTGGATCAAGTAAAAGATTACGATATTGTTGCAAAGGTTTTAAAAAAGGCAATTTGCATTATCGTAAAGATTGATTCTGGTGGATATCGTATTTATGGTTACGATATAAAAAAAGATGAAGTTATATCTCTTGGAACATCTAATAATCGTTTGCGTGAAAAAGGATTAGAGAAATATTTTACCAAAAGAGATCCTAAAATTAAAATTGTTTCAAGAAACAAACAAATTAATAATTCTTTCAAACCTGTAATCGCTGATGTAATTCACGATCTTCGTGGATTTAATTACAGTTATTATGGTGTTAAAGACATTTTTAGAGTTTTCAAGTATAATTACAAACTGTTATGTAATTTAGGAGATCTGTATTCGTGGGGATATAATGATGGAACTTATGTATCCATTAGCAAGATTATCGATCATTGTTCTAAATATTGTCGTGCACATCCAGAAGAATCTAATTTAAAGAAGGTATTTGGATTAAACCCAAAGAATCTTAGATACTTTATTGAGTGCTATAGAATTATGCATTTAGACAACTTTATAAAATTAATTGAGCATGGGTTTTCTGGTGAATGGATTAAACAAAATTTACCGGGAATTAGACAATTAAGAAATTCAAACTATTGGATTATAAAAGAAGTTGTTGAATATGCGTCAACTTTGGAATATAACAGTGCTTGGCTTTATAACGATTATCTAAATATGAAAACCTATTTGCCTCATGAATTGGGCAAAGATTTTCCATATGTTCCTAAGGCCAATAGTTATGAGAAACTAAGAGAGAAGCATGATCAAATCATCACGGTTTATAATAAATACAGAACTCAACAAAGAATAGCTGCATTAAAAGAACTGAACGAGGAATATCAAGAAAAGGTTCTTCCAAAAGTAAAAGAATTCGAATATTCGGACGATAATTACTTAATTGTTGCTTGTCCTGAATTAAAAGATCTTATTTATGAAGGTACTGAGTTACATCATTGTGTTGGATCTTATACAGATTCAGTAGGACACGGAAAACAATATATCTTATTCTTAAGAAAGAAAAAAGAACCAGATAAACCTTTTTACACTATTAATACATCATTGAATAATAAAATTATACAAATTCATGGTTTCGGTAACTGTAGTGTAACAGAAGAAATTTCAAAGTTCATTGATAAATGGGCAAAGAAATTTAAATTAGATGCTTCTAGTTATGGTGGTCGTTGGTACCATCGGTAGTATATGAAGGGCATGTGGCGAAGTGGTAACGCGGTGGTCTGCAAAACCATTATGCATCAGTTCAAATCTGATCGTGCCCTCCTCTTTCCTAAATCCTGATAAAGTTTATTTATCCAAGTTATATACTAGGATGTCATAAGGTGTGGGATGTACTTATGAACGCTGATTGGGAGCGTAGTAACAGAATTGTGGAATGCGCAGCGGCCCAATATCCACTAATCGGAAGAGTAGCTCAGATGGTAGAGCGTAGGCCTGAAGAGCCTAGCGTCAGTGGTTCGATTCCACTCTTTTCCACAAATTAAATTTTAGATTATGGATAAAAAAGAAAAAATAGAATTTTTAAAGCAGAAAATGGCAAATATGCCAAAATGTGAACACAAAAATGTTCGATGGCAAAAAGCTATCAAAGCTGATACTGGATTTCTTTTAATCGGCATTTGCAACGATTGTCATCAAACTATATATGGTGCTTCCGAGCATCTTCCAAGTGGATTGAAAGAAGTTAAAAAATAGTCAATTCGGCCTGGTGATGAAATGATTAGATTATATCATTAGGCTTTGATTTTATGGGGTCGTGGTGGAATAGGCAGACACATGGGTCTTAAAAACCCATTCCCAGACGGGAGTACGAGTTCAAGTCTCGTCGGCCCTACAAATTTTTAATAAATTATAATGTCAAAAGCAGTAATAAGTAAAATCATTAAATGGGAAGATAAAGAATACGCACATATAATAGAAGATACTCCAAACGAGTTCTGTAATTTATGTGCTTTTTCTGAGTTATGTGCAAAGGTTCTTACTAAAGAACTTTTGTTTGAAAATACTCCTATGAGAATGTGTAGTGATATTTGTGAAGAAGCAAATACACATTATGGTTTCTTTATTGATGCAAGTAAAGCAGAAAATTATGTAAAATCTGTTAATAGTAGAGATAAACATGAAACAGTTCCAAAAGTTTAGTGGTATAAATCCACTTGTATTACATGATTATATATCAAAAGGATATCAGAGTCCAATGATTCTTGAAGAAAGAAAGTTGAATGCTGCTCCAATTGATGTATTTTCCCGTTTAATGCAGAATCGTATTATCTTTTTGGGTGATCCGATCGATACTAACGTTGCTAATATTGTACAGGCTCAATTAATATATCTTGAAGCAATGTCTGATGAAGATATTACTTTTTATATTAATTCTCCTGGTGGATATGTTCCGGATGGGTTGGCTATTTACGATACTATGCAGTTTGTAAAGCCAGATATTCAGACGGTTTGTACTGGGATGGCTGCATCTATGGCATCTATTCTTTTAGTAGCTGGTACTAAAGGAAAAAGAAAGATTCTTCCGAACGGTAAAGTTCTTATTCATCAGCCTTGGGGTGAAGTGTTTGGAACAGCTGATGATTTAACTATTGAAGTCGATGAGATTAATAAAGATAAACAGAAGCTGTACGGAATTCTTTCTAAACACACTGGTCAACCTATAGAAAAGATTATTGAAGATTCTAAACGAGACTTTTGGCTTAATGCTGAGGAAGCTTTAGCTTATGGCTGTGTTGATAAAATCGTAGAGTCCAGTAAGTAATGGATTGGGTTTATGCAATTGTTATTGTCATTGTAGTACTTGCTGTTTGTATTGGCATTCGTCGTTTAGATAAGGAATAACATGTTGGCGTTGGCAGATTGGTAATGCACTAGATTGTGGCTCTAGTTTATGTGGATTCGAATTCCACACGTCAACCAATCTAATTAGAATAAAGATGGAGAAAATAGTTGTTGGAGATATCCAAGGTTATGATGTATTGTATATTCCAGAAAAAGAATATGTTTTCTGTAAGAATACAGTGCTTCCATTACAATTAATGCTAAATGTACTAAAAGGTACTACTGATAGAGTAGAAGTTCCTGAGAAAAATCTTGTAATAAAGATTGAAGGAACTAATGTAGACATGGGCTGTTTGTCTACTACTAAAGAAAACTTACATAACATTAGAAAAACTATAAGTAAATTAAAAGATTATGGATCAAATGAATCCGACTAAGGGTGTATCTGCCGTTATCCAGGAAAAGGCGCACAGCTTCGAAGAGGAACAGAAAGCTAAGATTATTAGCGTATGTTCCAGCAAAATGAAGTATGCGGATGTTCTCAATTTCATTGAGAATGAGATCGAACAGTCTAAGAGAATGTCTACGTTTAGATATCGTCTTAGATGTTGGAGATCTGATGGTGCCTATCAGTTAAACAGAGCTATTACCGAAGTTTTCGGTGTGGCTAAGGCAAAACAGGATTCTCAGCCTAGTGGTGGAGAATCTCCTATCGAGACTCTCGATATCGTTCTTGCTGATGGAAGTAGAACTAAAGTTCCTTACGGCACAATCGATATGAGTGACCTTGGGGAAGGAAGTTCTATCTCTATCAGCTATGATAGTGATAAACATCAGCTCGAAGTTAAGGGTAAGTGCCAGTATCGTTTCCAGTCTCTTATGGACGATATTATTACTCGTACCAAGGAACTTCTTGCTACTGATTCTATCTATAAGAATCAGATTCTGGAAATTACTGATATCAATGAGCCTAAGATCATGAAGCTCGATGGTATCGAAAAGCAGCTCATGGTTCTTTCTCAGAAGACTGAGTTCGAACTTCAGCCGCTTCGTTCCAGAATTTTCTATCCGGAAAAGTGCATTCAGAAGGGAATTCCGCTGAAGTATGGTTGCTTACTGGAAGGTAAGTACGGGACTGGTAAGACTTTGTATGCTTTCAAGCTTGCAAAGGATGCAGTTGCTCATAACTGGGCATTCATCTATCTGAAGAATCCTGAGATTCTTGCAGAGGTTCTCAGAATGTGTCAGGTAATTGACCGTTCTGGTTATGGTGTTGTTGTCTTTGTTGAAGATATCGATCAGGTTACTCGTGGTAGCCGTGATGCCAAACTTCAGGATATTCTGAATACCCTTGATGGTGGTGATACTAAGGATCTTAATGTGATTACTCTGTTTACGACTAATCACATTGAGCTCATCGAACCTACTTTCCTTCGTGGTAAGAGAATTGGTTCGGTTATCACTATGGATTGTCTTGATGCTGAGACTGCTGAAAAGTTCATTAAAGCTTCTTTCACAAAGGAAGAAGGTTATGTTCTTGACGGTGACTTCACCGAGGTTTACAAGTACATCGAAAGTGCTGGTATCGCTCCTGCTTTCATGGCGGAAATCGTAGAGTCTACCAAGTCTAAGCTCATCTTCATCGATGACAACAAGGTGACTCCGTTCCACATCAAGACTAGTGTGGAATCCTATCAGAGACAGGTTGCCCTGGCTCAGAAGAAGGATGTTACTGAGACTCCGTCCGAGAAGCTCGTGAAAGCTCTTCGTGAGACTTTGAGTACTCCTCAACTTAACGAAAAGGTTGAGGCTGTTCTCAGCATGATTGAGCATGAGTGGGATCTCGAGCGTGAGGACTATAAACATGAATAGTAGGTTATCTCGTTTCCTACGCTTAAAAAACGAGAAGTTTCTGGTCTAAACCAGCGGGTTTTTGGTTTCACGAGAGTATAACCTACGTTTTATGATAGTGTAGTTTGTTCGATAAAACTATCTATAAGCCTCCCTTAAGCAAGGAGGCGTTAATGCGGAAATGATGTAATGGTAGCCATGTATGCCTTAGGAGCATATGCCGCGTAGGCGTGAGGGTTCGAGTCCCTCTTTCCGCACAATTAAAATATTATGTTTTAAATTATTTTGATAATATGTACCACACAGTAGAATTTGACGGACACAAAATTGAGTTCAGAAGCAGCGGTAGCGGTAGTCTCGACCCGTGGACTTCTGAATATGCACG
>Ga0247608_10003762_pt1 | contig 17474 bp, 13 predicted proteins | sample 176DNAGHGlowgp2_FD_193490 | JGI IMG/M metagenome (GOLD analysis project Ga0247608, IMG submission 193490) | Sheep rumen microbial communities from Palmerston North, Manawatu-Wanganui, New Zealand - 1766 DNA GHGlow gp2 | ecosystem: Host-associated > Mammals > Digestive system > Stomach > Rumen ... | reverse complement strand
CCTCGAAAGAGATGCCGTCCAGGATGTCATCGTAGCAGCCGACAACATGGTCAAACCGCTTGGCGAAGAATTCGCTCCCGCGCTTTCCAATTGTAAGCATGCTTAACTGCACAGGCTGACTAGCTGAGCCCTCAGACCTATAGTAGTCGATGCGTGCCTGTGCTTGCTTGATGACATTGCTGTTGAAGGCACCACAGAGCCCTTTGTTGGAAGTCACCACCACTAACAGCACATGCTCCAACCTGCGTACTTGATGATACGGGGTCTGCATTACATCACCGGCATCAATGTCGGATACAATGTCTGCCAGTTGGTTGGCGTATGGGCGCATTCCGATAATGGCCATCTGGGCACGGCGGAATTTAGCTGCGGAGACCATCTTCATGGCAGAGGTGATCTGCTGCGTAGAACTCACCGAGGCTATACGGGTGCGAACTTCTTTTAAATTTGCCATAACAACAGATTATTTATATCTCTCAGCCATACCTAAGGCCTCCTGACGCAGAACATCCAAATCCTGGTCGAGAAGCTTTCCATGACCGAGGTTCTCAAGCACTTCGGGATGGTTCTGGCGCAACAAGAAGAGAAAATCTTTCTCAAACTGACGGACTTTGTCGACTGCCACCTTCTGCAGCAAGCCCTTCGTGCCACAAAAGATGATAGCCACCTGTTCAGCAACAGGCATGGGGCTATATTGCGGCTGTTTGAGGATTTCAACATTGCGGGCGCCCTTATCAAGCACTGCCTTGGTGGCAGCATCGAGATCGGAACCGAACTTGGAGAAAGCTTCTAGCTCACGATACTGGGCTTGGTCCAGCTTTAGCGTACCTGCAATCTTCTTCATAGACTTTATCTGGGCCTTGCCACCCACACGCGAAACCGATATACCCACATTGATGGCAGGTCTGATGCCCGAATTGAAAAGGTTAGTCTCTAAAAAGATCTGACCATCGGTAATGGAAATAACATTGGTGGGAATGTAGGCCGATACGTCACCTGCCTGAGTTTCGATGATAGGCAGTGCGGTCAACGAGCCTCCCCCTTTGACATGGTCCTTCAAACAGGCCGGCAAGTCATTCATCTGGCTAGCGATTTCGTCACTTTGGATGATGCGGGCAGCACGTTCCAAAAGACGACTATGCAAATAGAAAACATCGCCAGGATATGCCTCACGTCCGGGTGGGCGACGGAGCAACAGGGAGACTTCGCGATAGGCTACAGCCTGCTTGCTGAGGTCGTCGTAAATGACCAAAGCATTGCGGCCCGTATCGCGGAAATACTCGCCTATGGCAGCTCCGGCAAAGGGAGCGTAGAACTGCATTGCTGCGGGGTCGGAGGCAGTGGCAGCCACCACAATGGTATAGGCCATGGCCCCTTTCTGCTCTAGGTTCTTCACCAAATTGGCCACAGTGGAGCCCTTCTGCCCACAGGCCACATAGATACAGTATACCGGGTCGCCTGCATCATAATTGTTTTTCTGATTAATAATGGTGTCGATAGCAATTGCTGTCTTACCTGTTTGTCGGTCACCAATGATTAGCTCGCGTTGTCCACGGCCGATGGGAATCATGGAGTCGATAGCCTTGATACCTGTCTGCAAAGGCTGCTCCACAGGCTGACGGTAGATGACTCCAGGGGCTTTGCGCTCGAGAGGCATCTCAAACAATTCACCCTCGACAAGGCCCTTTCCGTCGATTGGAACACCGATGGTGTTGACCACACGGCCCACCAGGCCTTCACCCACCTTAATGGAAGCGATGCGCTTGGTACGCTTGACCCTGTCGCCTTCATTGATGGTAGAAGCCTCAGCCAGCATCACCACGCCGACATTGTCCTCCTCAAGATTTTGAACAATGCCCTGCTCGCCAGTGGCAAACTCCACCAGCTCACCAGCCTGGGCATTATTAAGTCCGTAGACACGGGCAATACCGTCACCTACGGTAAGCACGGTGCCTATCTCTTCCAGCTCCACTTCAAGGTCGGCATCGGCCAATTGTTTTTTCAGAATCGCCGATACTTCGGCAGGTTTGATTTCTGACATATTTCTCTATTTTCAATTTCTAAATTTAATGCCTATCACAGCTTACTCTCATACACATTCTCTGCAAATGCCCTCCGCAACTTAGCCAGTCGTGTCGCTATGGTGGCATCGTACATATTGTTGTCAAATTCCATCGCAAGGCCTCCAATTACATCTGGGTCTGTCTTATCCACCAATTCTACTTGCTTGTGGGTGTAGTCGCTGATGGTCTTGCTCACCAGTTCCTTGATTTCTACGTCAACAGGCTGTGCCGTGGTCAGGTGCGAAAGCACGATTCCACGACTATCGCGATAGAGGTTCAGGTACATAGCACTGATTCCCTTGAGGTTCACAGAACGCTTTTTCTTCACCACAAAGACCAGAAAAGTCATTGTGATTCTATCCACATGTTGACCAAAGAGGGCCGTCACGATGTCTGCTTTTTTACCCGGACTAATTTCGGGATTGTCGAAAACGGCATTCAACTGGCGGTTCTCCTGACACACCTTATGCACCAATTGCATATCACGGTTCACCCGCTCTTGCTCGTTGGTGTCTTCGGCCAGTTGGAAAAGTGCCTTGGCATAATTGATATTGATACGATAGTCTTGCACGTTTTTTTAGTTTAGATGAGCTTCGTGGAGCTCTTTGTCGATAATAGCGTTGGACTTCTCTCTGTCAGAGAGTTCTGATTGGATGAGCCGTTGGGCTATGTCAATGGAGAGGTTGGCAATCTCGTTGCGAAGGTCCACGATGGCACGTTTTTTCTCGTTTTCAATATCCTGCCTGGCCTTGGCAATAATGGCATCCGCCTCGGCAGAGGCCTTGGCTTTAGTTTCCTCAGCGATACTCTCGGCCCTAAGGTTGGCAATACGAATAATCTCGTCACGTTCAGCCTTGGCCTGACGAAGAATCTCCTCATTGTGGGCTGTGAGGTGTTTCATCTCCTCACGGGCCTTCTGGGCAGCATTAAGCGAGTCCTCAATCTCTTTCTCGCGTTTAGTGAGAGCATTGAGCAACATGGGCCATCCCCATTTGCCTAAGATAAACACCAATACGGCAAAGGAAACAAGCATCCAGAAGAATGTGCCTATTCCAGGATTGATTAAAGGGTTATTCATTGATGAGTTTTTTTAATTCTGACTTCTTAACGTTGTGAAAACCCAACACACAAGATTAAATGCGCTGCATTTTGCAAGCACTTTTTGCAACGACGGATTTCAACACGCCAGAAAGCAGTACTCTTAGTCGTTCATTATACCGAATTCCAACAACTCTTGTTGGTATTTCAAAAAATCAGGCATAATGGATGCCCGCGCCAATCGCGAGGGCACCCATTGAGAGCTCTGAGCTACTTAAGGATGATAACCAAGAAGCAGGTGATTACAGCAAAGAAGGCAACACCTTCAACGAGTGCTGCAGCAATAATCATGGTAGTACGGATATCGCCACCAGCCTCTGGCTGACGGGCCATACCTTCCATTGCACCCTGACCAATCTTGCCAATACCTAAGCCTGCGCCAATTGTGGCCAGACCTGCTCCGATAGCTGCGCCGAGATAGCCAAGCGCCATCTGACCTGCAGCCTGTAACAAAATGAGTAATGTCATAGTTATTTTATTTATAGAGTTAATAAGTATTTAAATTTCTATTCTACAATGTAATATACGCTACCGATAGCCTCGGTTAAGCACCTACAAATTGGAGGACAAAAATAAGAAAAAAAATTCAATCAGACAGTTTTTTTTCTTTTTTTCGACTTCAACAGGAGCTACCCACCCCTACCCTACAGGCATCCTATTCATGAAACCTCATTATTTGACACAGTTTTATGATGCGGCAACTAGGAGCTCCCGCCAATCTGCTGCAAACTGAAAAAAGTGTTCTCACGTGCCGATACTCTACTGAATACGGCAGCATACAGAAGTCACTATTTCCTTATTATCAAAAATCAGAAAAGTTAAAGGAGGAGTTCCTATCCTAAAAAGCCGCAGCCATCTGTTCCAAGGCTTTTTTCAAGATAGCTCTGGGGGTACCGATGTTAAGGCGGAAACAACCTCGATAGGCCTTGCCTCCAAAAGTGGTTCCATCGTTTAGTGCCACCTTGGCATGGTTGATAAGACGGTCTTTCACCTCTTCGTGGGAAAGACCTAATTCGCCAAAATCCAACCAAGGCAGATAGGAGGCCTCGGGAAGAACAGCACGCACATAAGGCATCTGCTCCGAAAGGAACTGACGCAGATAACCTACATTGCTCTGCACGTACTGCAACATCTGTCGCAGCCAGTCTTCACCATGACGGAAGGCCGCCTCGGCACCCACGTAAGCAAAAATATTCCCATTGGCAATCTCATATCCGTCCAAATAGCCAAACAGACGTTTTCGGAGCGACTCGTTGGGGCAATAGCACACTGAGCTGCTCAAGCCTGCAATATTGAAAGTCTTGCTAGGGGCAATAAAAGTGACAGAAATGTCGCGAGCGTGGTCGCTCACAGTGCTGAAACTCACATGATGATGCCCCGGGTGGGTGAGGTCGGCATGAATTTCGTCGGCTATGACGTTCACATTGTTGCGATAGCAAATCTCTGCTATGCGGCTGAGGGTCTCTTCACCCCAAACAGTGCCGCCTGGGTTATGAGGATTACTGAGAATCATCCAACTACACTGCCGAGCACGCCATTCCAAATCTTCGAAGTCTATGGCAAAACGGCCATTCTCCACATGCAGGGGACTGGCCACCAACTGGCGGGCATTATTGCTGGGCAAATCCAAGAAGGGCGGGTACACCGGTGTAGTAACCAAAACCCCATCGCCGGGCTTGGTCATGGCTTGCAGCACGAAGGCTATGCCGGCCACGATACCAGGAATAAAGTGCATTTCGTGGCGATTGGCCTCGATATTATAGTGGCGCCGCAGCCAGTATTGGACTGCCTCCCAATAACTGTCAGACGGGAAAGCGTATCCGAGCACCTCATGCTGGCAACGCTCACGGATGGCATCCATCACAAAGTCGGGTGAGCGGAAATCCATATCTGCCACCCACATGGGAAGCAAATCGTCGCGCCCGAAAAAAGCATCCAACGCATCGTGCTTCACGCAGTCGGTCCCCTTGCGGGGTATTATTTCGTCAAAGTTATAAGTAATCATTACCAATCTCAGTTATCAACCATTCTAATCATTTGTAATTAAGAAAGTTAAGCATCAGGCAAAAGGAAACGAATACGAAAGTCGCATCTACTCCGCTTGACTTCAGTAGGGGTAACCTTCCCAACACAAAAACAAAACAGCCATGCTATTTGTTTTGATAGTGACGTACAACGCCTTTAACAATGAATTTGTGACGGAGGAATATACCTAATTCTGTCCCTCGCATAACTCATTGTCTAGATTTCTCAATGCTCGAAAAGCAAATCAAGAATAGCGGATTATTTATTTTCTAATAAATCTATACTATAATGTAGACCCACATTCTGGCGGCGGGCTCTGGCGAACTTGATAATCAGATAGGCGCAGGCAATCAGGTTCCTCAGCTCGCACAGTTCCTCCGTCAGCACCGACCTGTTGTACAGATCTTCAGTCTCACGATAAATCAAATTCAGACGGTCGAAAGCACGCTGTAAACGCAGGTCGCTACGCACAATGCCTACGTAATTCCACATCAATTCTTGCAACTCGCGTTTGGTCTGGGTAATCAACACCATCTCCTCATTAAGCACCATGCCTTCGGCATTCCAGTCTGGTACTTGGTGGCAGAAATCAATGTTCTTCACCTGCTCGATGGCACTCATGGCAGCATTGTGGGCATAGACCACAGCCTCTAGCAGAGAATTGCTCGCCAACCGGTTGCCCCCATGCAGTCCCGTGCAGGAGCATTCGCCTGCAGCATACAGATGGCGGATGGACGATTCGCCGTGACGGTCCACCTTGATGCCTCCGCATTGGTAGTGGGCTGCCGGACGGATAGGAATCATATCCTTGTCGATGCGAATACCCAGTTCCATGCATTTGGCGTAAATATTGGGGAAGCCATTGATAAGCTCCTCCTTCCCAATACCGCGGGCATCAAGATAGAGATGATCCACACCGGCTATCTTCATCTCATTGTCGATGGCACGGGCTACGATGTCGCGGGGTGCAAGAGAGAGACGCTTGTCGTATTTCTGCATAAACTCGTTGCCGTTATAATCCTTCAAGACGGCACCGGCGCCACGCATGGCCTCTGTAATCAGAAAGGCCGGCTTTTCGGCAGGATTGTACAACGAAGTTGGATGGAACTGCATAAACTCCAAATCCTTGAGCACGCCGCGGGCACGGTGCACCATGGCCACGCCGTCGCCTGTAGAAATGATAGGGGTCGTGGTAGTGGTATACACATTGCCCATTCCGCCTGTTGCCAACAGCGTCACCTTAGCAAGATATGTGTCTATCTGGTTTGTGCCGCAATCCAAGGCATAAGCACCATAGCACTCAATGTTGGGCGTATGCTTGGTGACACGCTGACCAAGATGGTGCTGAGTGATGATGTCTATGGCGAACTGATTCTCCTTCAGTTCGATGTTGGGGTGGTTGTGGACGGCCTCCAGCAGGCCACGTTCAATCTCCTCGCCAGTATTGTCTTTGTGATGGAGGATGCGGAACTCGGAGTGTCCGCCTTCGCGATGCAGGTCGAAACGGTCGCCGACATTATTCTTGTCGAAATTCACGCCATACTGCACCAACTCGCGTATGCGGTCCGGAGCCTCGCGGATAGTCATTTCCACCACCTCGCGGTCGCAGATGCCGTCACCTGCCACCAGCGTGTCTTGGATATGTTTGTCGAAACTGTCGCTGTCATACATCACAGCGGCAATGCCGCCCTGGGCGTAGCGGGTGGAGCCTTCGGAAGCCTCCCCTTTCGAAAGGATGCATACCTTGCCGTAAGGGGCCACCTTAAGGGCAAAACTGAGACCGGCAATGCCGGAACCGATAATCAAAAAGTCAACCTCGTATCTCATACAATAGAATTGAAGATAAGACCGACTCTAGCCACGTAGAGCGGTGAGCGATGCTAGAGTGTAGAAAGAGTAGGCAGAAGATATATGTAGAGCATGATGGCAGAAAGAACGGCTAGGATGAAGAGCACAACCAAGAGGGTTGTGGTGTAGCGCCATAAGTCGTGGTTGGCACGTAAGAAAGAGCGGATAGGGGTAATGTCGGAACTGACTTTGAGTTGGTCGGCCATGTGTTTGGCACGGCGCAGCAGCACGACGGCAGGAATGAGCGATGCCGCAACAAGAATGAGCGCAACACCGAGCATACCAAGGATGTTGTCGATGTAGTGCGGCATGTCTTCCGGAAGGGTGTTGCTATAGAAAAGAAGGAAGAGTCCACCTACAACAATCAAAAGGGCGGTCAAAACAGCAAAAATGGAAAAAGTGCCCATCAGCTTTCCCACCTTAATAACATTCATCTTACTGTGATTCAGTAAAGTAATTTCGTTTTCGTCCATACAAAAAAGTTTTAATTGTTTTTGCAAATATAACATTTTTTTTACATTAAAAGAAAATACCGAGCCTTTTTGTCAATCTTGGTTAAGACAAAAACAACACGAATCAATATTTTTTTGTACTTTTGCAAAGCAAAAAAGTTGAGAGTTGAGAGTTGAGAGTTGAGAGTTGGCTTCCGCACCCGGATAATTCTCCATTCTCAATTCCCAATTCTCAATTCACGAGGGTTGAGAGTTGAGAGTTGGCTTCCGCACCCGGATAATTCTCCATTCTCAATTCCCAATTCTCAATTCACATGGACTCGTACCATTTCATACTATAATGATAAAGAAAAGATTGTTTTTGGCTTTTTGGATATGGGGAGGGCTAGGAGTCTGGTTCAGCCTTGCCTTGCTTTTCGGAAGCTGTCAACAAGGACACGGTGGCCGTGACTCTTCTCGGCCAACCAAAGCTGATTTCGCACTCCGTGCCCATGTGGACAGCCACAACAAAACGGCTTTCCTCAACCGCTATGAAGACCCCTCCTGCTCCATCCACGAAGCCTACTGTGCATTGGACCTCCTGCACGACTCCATTCCTAATTACCACGACGGACTCCTCCGCGCATACAACAACCTGGCCTTCGGCTACTACATGTTGGCCGAACAGGACAGCACCCAAGCTTATATAGACAGCGTCCTGAATTTCTCCGAGAGCCTTTCCCATTCCCGCCTTGTCAAGTCCACACGCCCTTCCGGCACCGCACGCCCCGGCGAAAACGCCCCTATGGCTGCTGCCAGAACCATCAAATCCTCCTCCAAGAATGTAGAGGTGGAGCAACTAATCGCCAAACTTATGTGCATTCGTCTGCTCCAACGCAACTGCCGCATTGCCGAGTCGTACCAACTGCTGTATGACATCAACCAGTCTCGGGTGTTGAATCTGAATTCCAGCAACTATCTTTACTCTTATGCACAGATGGAGTATTTCATCACTTCGCTGACCCTCAACTACCACTACCGAAACAGTGCCCTGGCATCCTCCTCGTCAACGTTGCTGACGCCTGGCACTATGCAAACCATGAAGGAGCTGCTGGAAAAAGTCGAAGAGACGCGTCCCCATCTGAAATGCGACTATGCCGAAGACATGTCGCTGAACTATGCCATGGCACACTGCTATTACCGCCTAGCCTCGGCCTCCAATGGCGACCCACAAATCCTAAGCAAAGCCTACGACAACTTGACCAGCACCCTCCGCATCCTATCCATCCCCAACCAATACAGCATTTACCATCTTGCCAATGTGTTCCAGCTGCAAGCCTTCATCGTGGCCGACACCGATATTGCACCTGAGATGTACTATGAACACTGCCACGGACAACTGCTGTTGCTGGACAGCCTGAGTCGCCAACTCTACCCCCCTGACTCCATGTACTTGGAGCAGGACTATGGATTAGATATGTTCCGCATTAGCACCGACCTCTTCTTCCGCACCACCGACCCCTACCAGCATCTTGGGGCTGCCGTGTCGGCAGCAGAATACTGCCTGCGCATCCATGACTACGACGAAGCCTATCGATACTATTCCATGATACTAGAAGACACCTCATGGAACGATGGCATCGCTCCGAAATTCGAATCTATGCTGTATGACGGCCTTATCCGCATGGGCTATTCGGACAATCCCGCCGACAACACCAAATGGTATGCCCACGAGATGGAGCTGCTCTCCTTCATACGCGAGAATGAGAGTGCCGATGCGATGCTCCAAAACCTGCTAAACCGTGCCGAGAACCGCAACAAATACTACGTTGTAGCCATTATCGCCACCGTGCCTTTCCTCATCATCCTTTCCATATTGGTGGTACTTCTTGTGAACAGGTCGCGCCGACTGCGCCAAGAAAAAACGGCCCTGCAAGAGGCCAAACGGCAGGACGTAGAGCGTATTGCCAACGTAGAGACCTGCCTGTCCGTGATGCGGCACGACATCAACCCGTTCCTCTCCTACCTACAAAACAAAAAGCTGAGCCCCGAGATGCGCCAAGAGGTGCTGGACCAGCTGCTGAGGACCTTTGCCAACATCAAGACATGGACCAATCTCTCCATTCCCAGTGGGCTTCAATTCCAGTCCTCCACCTTCCCATTAAATGAGGTTTTCGACAGCGTCCGCGGCTCCTGCGTGCGGTTGGACCACGACGTAGACCTAATTTTCCACCCCACCACCCTCAGCATCCTGGGCGACCGACAACTGACAGAAATTTTGCTGCGCAACCTGGTCAACAATGCCTTACAGCACACTCCTGAAGGCAAAGTGAGCATCCACGCCGAAGTATACGAAAAAGACAAACGTTTTGTTCATATCGAAGTGAAGGACACCGGCGAAGGTATGGACGACGAAACACTAGAAAACTTGTTCCGTGCAGACAAGAAAGTGAAAACCACCTCCGACCCCGAAGCACCCCATGGCTCGGGTTTTGGGCTGGTCCTGTGCAAATACATTATCAAACGGCACGACGACAACACCCTCCGAGGGTGCCGGATATGGGCGGAGAGCGTAGCAGGCCAGGGCAGCACATTCCACTGCATCCTGGCAGGCAACAACAACGGAACCTCGTGAATTGAGAATTGGGAATTGAGAATGGAGAATTATCCGGGTGCGGAAGCCAATTCTCAATTCTCAATTCTCAACTCTCTGCCAATTATGAGAATACTAAAATAACACCAGATATGGAACCTATCAAAATAATGATTGTCGACGACGAGCCCATCATCCGCAAGGCTCTCAAGGCAGAACTGAACAGCATGCAGGGCAACATTGCCTGCGGCATGAACGACGACGGAGAGATAGAGTACCGCAGCGTAACCGTACTCGACACCTACGCCAATGGCGCACAACTGATGGCAGCCCTCGACAATCCGCTCCCCCACCCTATGCCCGACTACTTGCTGCTAGACATGGAATTTCAGGGCGAACCCACTGGAGGCATTTTTATAGCCGACAGGGTGCATAAGAAATATCCTGACATCCGCATCGCCATTCTGTCGGGACGTTTCGACAATCCGCTGCCCAACGAGGGCAACCGTATCGACCGTATGCTGGAGATAGCTCGTGTGGTTTTCGAAGCACTAGAGCATGGCGCACAGGCTTTCGTGAGCAAGAATGCTGCCGGCGGTTTTTCCGTGGAGAATGTATTGCGTGCCATCGAAGGTCTTGAACGAGGGGAGAAATACTACTTTAATTATCCCGTGATGATGACGCTGAAAGAGGCTGCCGAACTGTATGTGAAACACGCAGCCGAGATGCGTACCGACATCACCCTCAGCGAGACAGAACGCAACCTGCTGCTACTGGAAGCCGCAGGCTGCACGGCATCCGAAATCGCCTCCACACTGAGGGAGACCGACAAAAGCATACAGGAACGGCAGAAGGAACTGTCAAGAAAACTAGATATCGTGAACAAGTCGAGTGCACGAATAGCCAAGGCCATGCAGTACGGACTGATCGATGGACGGGACATCAAATATTTGAAGAGATAAAATGAGGAGGAAAGAGAGAAATAGCACGGACCATTTAGCAACAAAGATACGCAGGATGATACTACTATGATAAGTCGGGACAGAAAAAGGTCAATTTTCAGATAAACGGACGTTTTTTCTTCCCCTTTTCATGAGACAAAAACGGGCAAACGAAAAGAATATTTACTTAATATTCAATATGTCGTACAGAAAATAGCATTTTTTTTTTGCCAATTGAGAAATTCTTCGTACCTTTGCAATCGATTTTGAAAGAAAAAGGTCGTTTGGCCGAGGGGCTAGGCACAGGTCTGCAAAACCTGCTACTCCGGTTCAAATCCGGAAGCGACCTCAACAAAATGAGCCTCCTGATATGAAGGAGGCTTTTTTCATGCAAGTAAGAAAGGGACAAGTTCGTGCCAATACGCTAATGCGTAAATCTAATATTTTAGTCTCCAATAAACCATCCGCCTCGCACCCATTGGTGCCCAATCATCGCAGAAGGGTGATGGTGCCCGAAAGCGTCTGAAAACCCGCAGGAGTTTCTATATCACGGTAGCGACATTTGTACACATAGGTGGCCGCAGGGCAAGGGTGTCCCCCACTCGTGCCGTCCCACGAATGGTTGCTATCGGTGGTGTGAAAGACCAGGGTACCTCGACGGTCATAAATCCATAATTCATATTGCAATAAACCGTCAACAATGGGACGGAACGTGTTGTTCTGTTCTAGACCTGGGGTAAAAACATTGGGAAAATAGAGTGCCACACGGCGGAACGGCACCACTTTGATAGCAGAATCGACGCAAGTAGACGAGAATGCTACCATCTTCACCTCCACACTGTCGCCCTCCATCCACGGCTTTACCGCGAAAGAGGTATGTTTTTTTTGGCTTCCTTGCAAGACACCATTAAGGTACCATTTCCGACCATTCCAAAAATCATATTGTTGCCCACTATTGCCGATACTGAAATCCTCCACTTCCACCTCCAGTTGATTATACGAGAGCTGGTCGGGATACACATACATTTGCGCTAACACAGGCTGCACAGGATTGAGTTTAATGCGACCCCGCGATGGGCACTGCGGAGTTTCGCGATAGTCGACATATACCTCATAGACCGTTGGCTCAGTTGGCATCACATATATATCCGAGAGATGTTCCTGTCCCAATAGAGAAGAATCCATAGGCACCGACGTCCAATGAAAATACATGCCTCTACCATCATCATAGACAATAACATTATGTCCGGCAGGCTCAACGCAATGAGCCTTCGAGCCCGGCTCTGCGTATGGATACTCCAATACCGCCAGCCTTAAGATGACTATGCTGTCACAATCCGCACCCACCCTCGTAAGGGTGTCATAGTATATACCACTCCTAGTGAGGGTGCGACCGTTAAAAACATACTGGCTTCCTTCGCAAATGGAGTCGCGGACACGTACAAGCGTGTCCGTACAAGGCCTTTGGGCCTTTAGGGAGAGGCTACAGCACAACAGACAGACCACAAAAAACACTATTTGGAGAACTCGTTTCATAGCCCACCTCTCTTTTTACTGTGCCAGCGTCATCAGCACCACGTACTCCTCTGCATCGTATGCGGAGTGCTGGAAGAGTAACAGCGTATCATGCTGTCGGACATAACGCCAACGGATAAAGACATCGCCATCGATACTGGTAACGATTAGCGAGTCGCCCTCAGTGTAATAGGGATAAACCATGAGCAGGTCGTAAAACAAGATAGAATCCTCATAAATACACATCTTGCCAGCCGACGAATCTTGCGGGCAAAGCCAGCATCCGACAGGGCTGCTGGCACCGAAAGATGGGGTGTCTATGGAGGCAGTCTCTACGAAGTCGGAGGCCGACACGCCTTCCTCTTTGGGCACACAAGCGTCCACCAATAAGACCCCAAGACACACCACAATCCACGAAAAAACCTTATTCATGAGTTTGAGCAGTTTTGGATTCTTACAATGGATTCCATTGCGTCGTCGGAAAGGATAAATCTTGCACGTCCATAATAATAATCATTAATCAAATTCTAACAGTTTCTAATAGCACACACCTATTCTCACATGCAAAAGGGAGCTATCTGTATAACCTGCATGACACCCACCCTCTACTTACAGGCAAGCCTGGATGACCATTTCGTAGAGTTCCTTGGTGCTGATGCCCATGGCCCGAGCTTGCTTGGGGACGATACTCTCGGCACTTTGACCAGGGATGGTGTTGACCTCTAGGAAGAAAAGTTCTTGTTTCTGCGTGTCGTAGATGTAGTCGAACCGGACAATTCCGCGGCAGTCCAAAAGGTCATAGAGCTTGGACGAAACCTCCTGTATCTGGTCACTGATGGCCTTGTCCACTTCGGCAGGAGTCACCTCGTTGCTAAAACCGTCGTACTTGGCAGCATAGTCGAAAAACTCGTGTCCTCCAGTAGGAATAATCTCGGTGATGGGGAAGATGTATTTCCGCTCCTTGGTACGAAGGACTCCACAGTCGAACTCCCGGCCTTGGATAAACTCCTCTACCAGCACCTCACTGTCCTCGGTGAGGGCCTCTTGTATGGCGGGCATGAGATCTTCGGGCCGCTTCACTTTGGTGGTGGCGACGCTGCTGCCTCCAGCAGCGGGTTTGACGAATACTGGGAGGGATAGTTCGCGAAGGATGGCATCGGCATCAATCGGCTGATTGCCGTAGAGCAGTTTGGATTTTGCCAAGCTGACCACGCCAAAACTGCGAACAACAGGGTTGCAGTAGCCTTTGTTGAATGTGAGGGCAGAGGTATAAAAACCACAGGTGGTGTAAGGAATGCCGAGCATGTCGAAATAGCCCTGCAGCACGCCATTCTCACCGGGGTTGCCGTGGATGATAATAAAAGCCAAGTCAAAACGGTCGACCCCCTCTACTGTGAAATTGTCGCGATTGACTGCGCGGTGCTCGCCATCATTGGCAAGCCAGTACCACCCTGAGCGTTCCACTACAATCTTGTAAACATTATACTTCTGATGGTCGAGGTTCTCGTATACCTGACATCCACTATTGATGGAGACATCATGCTCTCCTGAAAAGCCGCCCATCACCAGGGCTATATTCTTCTTGGTCATATCTATTATGTATTTTTTGTTTGACTAATTATTGCTGTGGCGAGTGCAAGGGCCGGTGCTGCTGCCGCCGCCACTCTTTCTCTTTCTGACGCACCCGGTTGCGGGTATCTTCGCTCATATAGGTCTGCTGGAAACGCTCCCATATAATGTCCACCGCCAAGTCAGATGGGTGGCAAAGGTCGCGGGCGTAAAAACGATAGTCCCGCAGTTCATCCAGCACTATCTCATAGCTGTCGAAATAGCTGCACCTGGCATTCTTGTCCACCAGGTCGTCCACCGCCAACATCAGAGTACTTTTGCTCAGCTGGTTGCCATGCGCCCCGTCGGCCAAATGGCGGATGGGACTTACGGTGAAGACAAATTGGGCGGGCAGCATTCCCACTATTTCATTCCAACAATTCACGATCTCCACTACCGACAGTCGTCTCCGCCGGAAAGTGGCTGCAGGCAACTTATGACAATTGGCCACAGGATACCCCTGCAAGGAGGAACTAACAGCTGTGTCGGCAAGGAAAAAAGCATATGCCGTGCCCAAAGTGCATAGGACAATCGGCGACCGCTGTAAATATCGGTGCACCTGGTGTATCGACTCGTTGCAAGCTTGCAACACGGCCTCGCGGTCAGGCCCAGAGAAACGTCCATGGTGCAGCCAGGAGTGCCATAGTCCTTCGTGCCACACCAAGCAGTCTTCGCCTAGCTCCTCGTCTGCCATGGCCTTTTGCATACACAAGGCCATCGAAAAAGGGTTATACAGCGTACCGAAGGGGTTGCACAGGCAGTCCAGCCCCGCAGCTTGCATCCTGGCCCCCACTTCGTCTGTGAAACAAGAACCCAACAGCAGCAGGGGCGTACCGTAGTCGATGCGTAGGGTCGAAGGGGCAATATTTACGGGAGTGGTCAATTGCAAAGCACACATTTTAATACCTCCTTTCGGGTGCGGGTGTTATCTCGTCTTGGCAAGGCTCAGCCTCTGAGGATTAGCACTCGGCTGTTAGCCGGCGAAAACATTTCTAACATCAGTTTTTTTTCTATTTCTTCTTTTTATAACATTTCCAAATGACGAACGACAAATAGTTGCCAACACGTTTGTACTCAATCAGCTCAGCTGGTCATCACAGGCTTCACATCACTCACGCCTGGCATATTGGAGAGGATAGGTAAGAAGGCCTTAGCACCTACACGCAAATCGCGCGACCTCATGGTAAGGGTGAGTTCGTGCTCGTAGTCGACAATTAGGGCCTCCAACGGTACATTGCCTTTATGCTTGTCAGCCATAGCCTTCAGCTCTTTACAGAATGGTATGGAGATATTATTCAGGCGCACGGTGAACTTGATAAGCTTGGTATACCTTTCCAATACATCGCTGAGCATCATCATTTCAGTAATGGTCACCTTGGGACGGCCCGTGAAGACTGTGCCGTCGGGATTCATTCGAGAAAACTGAGAGACTCGACCCTTCATGTAGATGAACAAGTCCTTCTGAAAATAATTCTTGTACTTGAGAAACTCATCTTTGTACAGTTGTAGGGAGAAAGACCCTTTGTAATCCTCCAACACCATGCGCCCATAGGGGTCCCCATTGCGTTGTGAGATGCCATCCTTGGCATCAGTGACAATGCCACCTATGCTGAACTCTTTGCCCACACAACTGCTCAGGTCCGAGAGGTCGGCACAGGAGGCCGTGGTGAAGTTCTCCATTTCAAACTTGAACTCGTCCAGCGGATGCCCACTCAGGTAGAGTCCTATCACGCTGAATTCTTCGCGGCAGCGCTCCACTACGCTCCATTCGTCGCATTTGGGCACATCGGGGTGGTCTTCTTGCTTTATCTCGTCGCTCATGTCGAAGATGGACATTTGGGCACTCTCTGCGTTCTCGCGGTTGCGGGTGGCCCAGCGCATCAGCTTTTCGACGAAGGTGGGAGTTGTCTCCAAATCATTCTCTTTATAAAAGTACTGGGCACGGTGCATCTCCCCTATCCCATCGAAAGCCCCGGCCTTAACCAGCACCTCTAGGTTCTTGCGGTTGATGGCACGGATGTCCACACGCCCAAGGAAGTCAAAGATGTCGGTATACTGTCCGCCCTTCTCTCGTTCCGAGATGACCGCCTCGGCGGCAGCCTCGCCCATTCCGCTGATGGCCTGCAGCCCGAAGCGGATCTTTCCCTCGGCATTGGCCGAGAAGTCTTTCTCCGACTCGTTGACCGATGGAGCCAGGATGGCAATGCCGTTCTTGCGGCAGTCGTCCATCAATTCCGTCACGCGCTTGATATCGTTTTGGGCGCTGGTCATCACCGCAGCCATATACTCCGCCGGGTAGTGGGCCTTGAGGTAGGCCGTCTGGTAGGCCACCCATGAGTAGCAAGTGGCGTGCGACTTGTTGAAGGCGTAGGAGGCAAATTTCTTCCAGTCCTCCCATATCTTGTGCAGCGTCTCGTGCTTGTGCCCGTTGGCTTCACCGCCCTTATAGAAGAGCACCTCCAGCTCGTTCATCTTCTCAATCTGCTTCTTGCCCATAGCCTTACGCAGGGTATCGCTCTGTCCGCGAGTGAAGTTGGCCAGCTGGCGGCTCAGCAGCATCACCTGCTCCTGATAGACCGTGATGCCGTAGGTGTCCTTCAGGTACTTCTCCATGCAGGGAATGTCATATTCCACAGGTTTGCGCCCTAGTTTTCGGTCGATGAAGTCGGGGATATAGTCCATAGGACCCGGGCGATAGAGGGCGTTCATGGCAATGAGGTCTTCAAAGACATGGGGCTGCAACTCGCGCAGATATTTCTGCATGCCCGCCGACTCAAACTGGAAGGTGCCCACGGTGTTGCCGTCGCAATAGAGCTGATAGGTCTTGGGGTCGTCGATGGGTATATGGTCTATGTCGATATCCACGCCGTGATTTCTCTTAATCATGCGGATGGCATTCTTGATGATGGTGAGGTTCTTCAGCCCCAGAAAGTCCATCTTAATCAGGCCCACCGTCTCCACCACATGACCGTCATACTGGGTCACCAGCACCTTGCCGCCCGACTCCTTATCGTCTATCGTGCACACGGGGGCTATATCAGTGATGTCCTGTGCACCGATGATAACGCCGCAGGCATGGATGCCCACCTGTCGGTTGGTGTCCTCTAGCTCAGCGGCATAGGTCAGCATATTCTGCAGCTCGGGACCCTCTTCCCCTTCGGCTATTTTGTGCAATTCGGGCACATACTTGTAGCAGTTGACCAAGTTCACCTTGGGCGACTTGCCTTTCTCATCCTTCACATTATCGGGGAAATTGCGGTCGGGTATCAGCTCCTTGATGTGGTTCACCGTGGTCAGCGGCACCTTCTCCACACGGCCCACGTCGGCAATGGCGGACTTGGTAGCCATGGTG
>Ga0247608_10003761_pt1 | contig 17478 bp, 40 predicted proteins | sample 176DNAGHGlowgp2_FD_193490 | JGI IMG/M metagenome (GOLD analysis project Ga0247608, IMG submission 193490) | Sheep rumen microbial communities from Palmerston North, Manawatu-Wanganui, New Zealand - 1766 DNA GHGlow gp2 | ecosystem: Host-associated > Mammals > Digestive system > Stomach > Rumen ... | reverse complement strand
TAATGGAATTATACAGATCTTTGACTATAGACCAGTGTGTTGAATTATATCTACAACAGCACGATAATATGGAATGCTGGCAAAAAAGGATAATCTTATCAATTATTGGTGCTAAAACTGTGTATAAGGACGAATATGTGCCTTCTTACTACAAAAAACTACATGAAGATCAAAATGAAAAAGAAAAATTGGAGAAATAACCAGCATTAAAAAGTAAATTGTTATATATACTATATGGTTTTCTACGAAAATGACATAAGTATATATTTTAAAGTTTTTCTAGGATGGTTTGTAGAAAACCATTCAAATACCATCCTCAATCGTTTAAACAACATGCCCCACTGTACAATCCGGTACAGTGGGTTTTGAAGTTTCACAATTTAACTATATAAAAAAGATAGATGTGTATCCACCACATCTATCTAAAGGAGTTCGTTATGAACTATAATAATATGTATAATAAGAATTTTGTCTACCCCTGTAACCTAAATGGTGCCTTCTCTAGGGCTAAGTATTATCTCGTAAAGAATAGCATTGCTGAAAAAGAAGCCAAAGTAGATGCAATGGTCCTTGAACGGAGATATGGAATTTTCTGTTGAAAATGTGGTCTACTATTCTTCCATTGATAAAGACAAGATAGAAGAGTATTTTGACTTAAAAGTCCGCGAATATGCCAAGAACAGGCTAGTTGATACCCGCTACTTCCCATTAGACCCACATTTTAACAAAGAAACAGTAAATCTTGATGGACTAATCCTTAAACACTTGTTAAGAATCTATTGGAGTTGTATAGTCAACTTCTTCAATGTAGAAGAAATGAACACTCATTTCGGTCTTGATTACTTTGAACAGACCAAATTGACTCCAGATTCTTTGGAAAAATCTGTTAGATTCCATTCCAAGAAACTCATCAATAAAGATACTGCCAATATAGTTGAAGACAATATAAAGTATCTTTTTAAGGATCCTAGAATGGTGGAATTAGATATAGAAAATGCAGTACAGAATGACCATTTCAAGAACTTGAACTGGATAAACAATAAAATGATCTTCAAGCCACAAAACATGATTTTGAATACTGAAGATTATGATTATATGGATTCATTCGCTCCTTATGTCTATAAAGCAGACATCAAGAATAGAACTTATACGAATTCTCCAACTTGGGATAACAAATTCCACTTCTATCTAGACGAATACCATAAGTTCATGCTGTATTCCTATCTCTATACTGTTGGTGGTAGGAACTTCAAGAAATTCATTACACCATTGCTACAAGACTATTTTCCAGATCAAAGCATTCAAAACATCTACGATGCAGCTAGACAGTACATTTGTAGGAATAAAGATGATGTTAAATCATTTACAGATATTGAAAAACTTTGTTTTGAATTTGAATTTAAAGATCTAATAGCAGAATATGGTATTGTGTGGGATAAGGACGAACAGTTGAAAGCAAAAGAAAGTTTAATTGTGTACACTGTGACGGAAATTGAAACAGCAGAAGAAGATGAAGTTGAAGACGAAACTGAAGAAGGAGAAGCCTTGAAGGTGAATAATCCTTTATCCAGTAGTAAAAACTGTGACATAAGTGTAAAAGAAGAAAATAGAAATAAATTAATTAAAGAAGATAATATATTATTTAATAATGCTTCTTTTACACCTATGTCACAGAATGCACTTCCTGACAGTATAGAATCTACAGACCTTTCCTTTGTACAAAAGCTTAAAGCCATTCCTGAAGGACCTGATTTTTGGGAACAATTTGAGAAACTGATTGATTCATTACCACCAATCCCACAAATAGAGAAATCTCCTGAAGAACTGGAAAGAGAACGATTGGAACAAGAACAAAATGACAGATTTTTTGAAGAACTTTCCAGATTGTAAACAAAAATTTACAAAAAATGACAGATTAGTGGTTTACAAAGGTCAAAATTTTTTATATATTTAATGGTATAACAAAGAGGTACAAATGGTAGACAATTTTGAACTCATAAAGAAATATATGGAACGGGACCTTCCGAACTGGAAAGAAGGAGATTGCTACTATCTTCAGTTGCTTCGCAGAGCATCAGATGACCCAAAGACGAATGGTGTTCCAGACCCAAAGTATCACGGGAACATGCATAGCAGATCTATCAAGGACTATTTGATTCGTTCCACCAAGCATTTGGATGATGTGAAGGACGAAATCAAGTTCCTGTGTGAACAGTTCAATGTTCGGGCATATATCCGATTGAACAAGCGCAATTACAAGAACATTGCATTGGAAATGATGAAGCACATTGCTGAGCAGTGTGCTAGTGGTGAATCGTTTTCTAGTCCATACCATTTGATTAGTTCTGCATGTGGCACTACTTGTCAGGCTGGAAAAGACAAGACATGGATCTTAGACCTTGACAAAGAGTATTTGCCATACGAAGAAGAAATCAAGGAAATGGTTTTGAATTGTGAACCATACAAACGAATGATGGAAGAAACTGGAAAGACTAGAGAAGAAGTCAAGAAGGAATTTTTCGTTGTGCCGACCAAGAGTGGAAAGCATATCGTGTGTAAACCATTCAACAGAGATACATTTAGCCATACACCGACTTCAGATGAAATTGCTATTGCTCTGAAAAAGGGAACTGAGCCGCGTTATGGTCTTTGGGAAAAGTTCTGTCAGACACGCGGCATTGAACTTAAATGTATGGACATCCACAAGGACAATCCAGTTATTTTATATATTCCAGATTCTGCATTCAATTAAAAAAGGAAAATTATTATGAAAGGAAAATTTACACCATTGAACAAAACATTTGCTATTCAATTAGCAAAGAAGTATAATCTCGTCCAGGGTTGTTTTGGCTCTGAATTGGGTAATTTTGACGATTGTGATTTTGACACTTTTTCGTCTGTCCTTTCATTTGGGATAGATAAAATGTCTGCTGATAATCATCCATTGGTTGATATAATGGAAAATAAGAAAGGTGAATGTGTAGTATGTCTTTATGAAGCACCATACATTGCTGAAAATTGGAAAGATGGTGGAAAGTTGGATTGTTATTACATTGAACCTGGTAGTAAACATCAATGTTCAAGTGTAGAACGATTTGAAAAGTATCTCATTGAAGGAATTGTAAACTACAAAAAGATTTATAAAGAATGTGAAGAAAAAAACAAAAATGAAAATTTAAGGAATCCTTATAATGGATAGATACATCAAACTAGATTTGGCTAGAAAGACAGTTGAGAAACTTCTAGAAGAAAACGATTTGCCATACAAGGACATTGGTTATGAGAATCGTGATTATGAGCATGATGAAGACACAACAACACCAAAGTGCTATACTTTCAGATTCCATACAATGAACTATATCCACATTGACATTCTTGAAGAGAAGTATGTGGTGGAAGATGCTTGGGATTTTGGGACTGACGAATACATCAAGGTATTTGACAATTTTACAGATTTGAAAATTTGGATAATACACACAGCAAACAACTATAAGCAGGCAATGGCATGACATTAGATGAGTTTGTAGAGATTTGTAAACCATATCTTGTTGGTGATTTGCGTTTATCTGATGTTTGGGAAGATAATACGGAAGTATGTATGGGTGAACTACAAAAATAATGGAGTAATTTGTTACCTAAAAGATAAAGGAATAACTGTACCATATGTAATGAAAATATATAATGATTTTATTCTTGTTTATGATAAATATGGACTTAGAGAAACCACTGGATGGAATGAAGATCAAAACATAGACATCAATGACAAAAAGACATTGGTTGAAAAGTTGAGAGAATTGAATAAATTGTCTAAAGAAATTGAATTAAAAAAGAAACTCAAAAATATGGAGGACATGTTCTAAAATGAGTAACAAGTACTTAGCAAGAGCTGCAGTAGGTGACACAGTCAAGATTTTGGGATTTAGTGGCGATTGTTACGAATCAGAGCGACACCTCGTTGGAAAGTCTGGGATTGTGGAATACATAGATGACATGGGAGCAATCCACGGGACTTGGGGTGGATTGTCTTTGTTGCCTGAAGATAACTACATTATAATCAAGAAAAAGGAAACAGAAAATGGATAGAAACGAAATTGTAGATGAACTATATGATGTCATTAGTCAAGCTGAAGACTTGATGTATAAGATTAAATCTGAACAAATTGATTTGGAAGAACCAGCAGAAAATTTGAAGGATTGGAAGAAGTTGGTGATAGAGCATTTGCCAAAGAAGTGTTCGCTGGCATTCAGATTGAAAGTAGAAGAACTATTGGAGGGACTAAATGAAGATTAGAGATTACATATTCTACTTGGTTTTCATTTTGTGGTGTTTGACAAATGTCAGCACTTATATTATATTTGGTTATGATGGTGTTGCATATAGCAACTTCATTTTCATTCTGTTGATGGTAGTCCTGTGTGTATTTGATAGGGCGGTCAAACCATTCAATAGATGGCTGAATAAATAGAGGTTAAGAAAAATGGACATCGTAAACTTAATGACTTGGAGATTCAGGAATATAGAAGGAGTTTTGGATAACATCAAATCTTGGGATATTGACAGGTGTATATTCACTACTGGTGATAAAATCTCATATGATTTAAAGAATGGAACTGTGACCATTGAAAAGCATAGTTTGTTCTCGCCAATTGTAAAGACAATGAAAGTAGAAGAATGCACAAAGAAGGTTTTGATAGAACAGTTTGGATTCAAGGAAAGACTTGACAACAGACACAGTCTATCGTTTGACCAGAAACAAGAGGACTAGACAAATGGCAAACATAAATGAAGCAATGGAACGAATGATGGTAGAACGAGAAGTCTATCACAATCGTTTAAACACATTGAGAGAACATTATGGTTACATTCAGTCACAGATTGAAAAACAATTTGAACCATTTGATGTTCTATTGGAAACTGTAAAGAACCAATCGCTAGAAAATCAATTGGAATTTATGTCTTTAAAATACATGTTGCTAATCAAGGAAAAAGAAAATGCTAATCTATAAGAACAAGGAAAAACTACACAAAGATCTAGAAGCACTAATTCCAGAGATGTTGGGTGCAGAAGTAAGAGCATTGATTCAAAACTGGAGAAAAGCAAACAAGCTTTCTATTGACCAGAGAATTCCAACATTGAAGTTCTATTGGACTAATCCAATTTTCAAGACAGTATTCATTGAGGGTCTATCTGGTGTTGGTGAGAATAAGCATTTTCTAGATTTGTGTTTGGTTGATAGAGCAGAGTTTGAGAAACCAACAGAAGACATTTTGGACTTGTGTAAGGACGATGATATTCTATTTTGGAGTCCACTTGGTGGAACTATTGGACATGGAAAAATCCTTAGTGGGAACACATCAAACATTCAAAAGGAACTTGATGCTGTTCTAACTGGAAAATACTACAACGAATACATTTAAGAAGGAAAACTATATGAGACTTGGTGTAGTATTGTGGGGATTCATTTGTTCGTGGTGTGTAGTCCATGCAGTTAGTTTTTATGGAAGTAATCTAGATTATTCCATTCTGTTTGGCTGGGGATTCATGATTTCCTTGTATCTGTTCATTGCGAAAACAGTAGAATACATCAAGGAAGATTTCCCAATCAAGATGAATGTATCTGTAAATCAAAGCACAAACAAAAAGAAAAAAGAAAAGGAGTAGAACTATGGACAGGAAACTAGATGGTATGTTTTTTCGTGTAAAACGAGATGATAAGTGGGGAAATGTTTGTATTTCAGACATGACAAATGAAGAAAGAGAAGAATGTTTGAAAAACAAGGACCCACAGTTCCTAAAGAGAGTGATTGACAACCTTTGCGAAACATTGAAGGGCATTGGCGACCAGTTTGATTTGGCAAGAGAATAATGAGTTATAGTTATAAAGATGGAATGAAGCGATACAGATGTGTAACCACGATAAATGGCGAACCAAATGTATTCAAGCGTTATGGAAAAGATCCTGAGACTGTAAAGAGAGAACTAATCACATTCATACATGAATTCTATGAGGTATGGGCAGATGTTCATGAAATAGAAGAAGATAAAACACATCCAATAGATAAAGACAATGGACAAGGAACAAAATAACAAACGAAATTTATTCTTTATTACTGGAAAGCTAGGTAGTGGAAAGTCTACTGTAGCCAAGTATTTCAAGTATAAGAACTACGATGTCATTAGTCTAGATGTGATGGCTAAAGTCTCAATGAACAGCCATAATTTTTTAATAGCCAAAATCAAAGAAGTATATGGTGAAGGGGTATTGACCAAATACAGCAATATAAATTTTGACTTGTTAAAACAAGTGTATTTTGAAGAACAGTATGATGAAGGAAGAAAGCAATTTGAATTGATGCTGGATGATTGTATAATCAATCCATTGAAATCTATGGTATATAATGAAAACAAGCAAAATATACCATTATTCATTGAGATACCGTTGGTACTAAAGGAAAGATATACAAGATATACAGAATCATTAAACCCAGATAATATAATTTATGTTCATTCTGATAACAAAGATATAAATGATAGATTACACAAGAAAGGACTATCTGACAAGCAAATTAAGAACATTACTAGATTACAAGAAGACGATTTTGATTTTATAAGTACAGATTCTCTAGTATATAAAGTAGGAATGATTACTAATTTTGGTACAGAAGAAGATCTATTCAATGAAACTACAAAATTCATAAAAGAACGAATAGCACCAAGATTAGCAATGAAATCAAAAATGGATATGATAGTAGATTATATGGATAAAATCTCGCCATATCAGATCAGTGAAGTAATCTGTAATATGTACAAAAATACTGGTGGCTGTGCTGTATGTCCATTTCCTTGTGAAAAATGTATTGAAAAATAAAGTATTTTTTCTAAATTATTGATTATGGAAGATCTATTAGGTAGAAAGAATGTGAATTTTTCAGTAGATTCTACTACTGCCCATTCCGAAAAGTGTAAGCAGCAGAGAATGATCCGAGGATTTGATGATACAGAATTATGGAATCTGGACTACACTATAATCAAGTTCATTTTACCAAGATTGAAGGAATTCAAAAAATTATCAAATGGTTCTTATCCAAGTGAAGTGGGAACAGAAGAAAAATGGCAAGAAATTCTAGGGAAGATTATACTGGGATTTGAATACTATATGGAAAAAGACCGATTTGATGCAGAAATGACAGATAACGAAGCAAATGGTAGAATGTTTGTGATGGAAGAAGCATTTGATTTGTTTAGAAAACATTTCTCTAATTTATGGCTTTAACAAAAAAACAAAGGAGATAAACTATGGGAGAACAAATGGACTTGGAATTGATGCTCGGTAAGGAAGAGCAAGTAGCAGAGAATTTTAAGGAATTCTTGCTAGACCACATTGAAGAACTGAAGAAAAAATTCTCAGGAATGAATGTAAAGGAACTTAATGAATATATAGAACGATTGATGGTGATGTGATATGACAGAAGAAAAATTAGCCAGATATATTAGTGATTATTTGACTTGTGCCTTTAGTCTATTGGTATTCAAGTTCTTATTTGACATTAGTATTGGAATAATTGAGTATTTTGTCTATACAATCGTATTGTTCTTGTCAATAGAAGGATTAAAAAGACTATGAAATACACAGTTAAGTTCTTTTTCCCAATGTCTGAATCATACCCTAGAATTGGTGGTGGATTTATGACAGAGATAAATAAAGACACTAGATTTTGGTCTGACTATGATACAGCAGAAGTATTTGCTACTGATATGGCTGGAAAATATGGATTCCAAATCATTGAGGTAGAAGAATCAAAAAAGAAGGAAAAGAAGTGATTGTAATTGAAGTAAAATTTGTTGCGAATAAAACAGAGAATGTAAGCATGGAAGCAGACATTCTAGGTAGAAGTAAAGACCCAAATGCTGATGAAGAATGTAAGGAATTTGAATCTGAAATCATACCACAAGCATACCAACAGATTGAACGAATATACAAGAACAAAACTTTAGCTGACAACGAAAACTTGTGTGTGGATATGATGAATGTATTGGTTCGTCAAGCAAAACAATACAACTATAGATTAAATAGAATTGGTCAAAACAAGAAATACCCAGACATGTATCAACTGGAATTCATTAAGGAGACCAATGAACGATTTGCTGGATTGAACAGAGAAATTCAAGACGAGATTTAATAGAATGAAGAAGCAGACAATTGAATTTATTGACTATGTGAAGAATTTTAAGATTGTGAGAGAAACAGGAGATGACGAATTTACAACTCTGAAAAAATACCACAAATCAAAGATCAATGCTTGCTATTCATACTTGAAAGTTCTGTCTTCAAACAAGAATGGTGACAACTTGAAAGAAGACTATAGTGCTGTGCTTGACTTGAGTAAACAATTTGAAAATGAATACATCAAATGGAAGAATGTTTATGAGAAAAATAATTAGTTATATAAAGAATTTGTTTTGTAAGAAAGTGGAGATAGATAGGAACTACCACCATTATATAATTACAGATCATTGTAGAAAACGAATGGCAGAAAGAAAAATCCATTACAAGGACATCAATGCCTGTTTTAAGTATGGAAAATACAATGATTTGGTAAGTCAGTTTGTATTGGATATAGCAAATATACCTGAATTGTTCTACCAAGTCACACCAAAACAGAATGTAAAACACTTGTTGAACTTGTTACCATTGGTCATTACGATTAAACCTGGAACGAAGTTGATTACTACTGTTTTTAGAGGTAATCAGAATCTTAGGCCAAAGGAAGACTGGGATTTGTATAACGAAATTATTAAGAAAACAAAATGAAGATTATAGTATTACCAAAAATAAAATTTGATAGGGAGATGGAAAAGAATGGATGGTCTGACAACAACCTTCCTTCAGATAAAGCATTCATCTCTATCTGTTGTAATCCTATAATCAAGAAAAACTATCTAGAAGACTACAAGCACAAGACTGACGAACACTGGTTCAAGAATAACCACGATAATGTATTGAATGTAGAGTTTGATGATATATTTGTTCCTGAATTTGAAACTAATTATGGAATGGCATATGGAATCACAGATTCAGTAGCGAAAGAGATTGTGGATTTCGCAAAGAAGAACAAAGATAAGAACGAAATCTACATCCATTGCATGGCAGGTAAAAGTAGAAGTGTTGGTGTTGGATTGGCATTGAAAGAATACTTCAATTGTGATTTTTCATGTGGTGCTAGATGGGATAGATACAACGATTTTGTCTATAACAAGATAAAGGAGAACTTATGATTTCATTAGACGAATTGAAGTACACACAGAACAGACTGGAACTTGTGATAAACAATTCTGAGAATCCTGAAGAGATAATGATGGCAAACATCATTGTTGGAAATTTGGATGCATTGAGAAAGCAATTGGAAGCATATTCTAATACTGACGAATTTAAAGAACAAGCAAAGAGATATAATAAAGAATGATTTTTGATTTAAAGTCATATAGGGATCTTGGTCATTATTCATTGGGATCTTCTTTAGAGAAGTTTGATACCAAGTCTATCAGTATATACTTGAATCAGAAGAAAGTAAGAATTAGGAAAGTAGAAGATCTATTCCCTTTTATTTGGAATAGTGCTGGAATGTCTAGTAGATTTTGTGGTAAAGAACATCATTTATATACAAAAACCGGTCCTTGGTGGGATGGTATGAATACAAAAACTGTAAACTATTACAATGGCGAGATGTTTAACCAAATGGAACAAATAAGGAGGGACAATGCAGTTCATAAAAAGAATAAGAAATAGATTCTTGGTATGGAAATACCCATACTTAAAACCAAGGACTTTTGATGGAAAAGAAATTCCAAATTATAAGTATGATTTCACAGACTTGGACTGCTATCCATCTGGTTGGTTGAAGATAATTAAAAAGTATCTTAACGAATTGAATGTCATATTGAAGGAATATGGAGAACTAGACAATTTCTTCATTACAGATGCGAAAGAGAAATGGGGTTCCGCCAGATTGTATTTTGGAGGCATTACCAATGACGAATGTAACGAAAAAGTCACAAAACTCATTACAGAAATGGAACTTGAAACAGAGAAAACATGCAGTTGGTGTGGAAAAAAGGCAGAATACAGATCAACTGGTTACATTCTACCATTTTGCGGAAAATGCAGCCATGTCCAAAAATGCTTGCTACATTTTGAGAAAATAGAAGATCAAAATGAAACAAATGATAACTAATGAGTGCTGATTTGGTATTGCTAATTTGCATTAAATTTTGTATATTGGATCTTGTATGACTATAACAGAACAAATAGACCAGATTGAGAATGAAGACGAATTGAGAAAAATCCGTCAGTATGCAGATGATAGATTACAGAAAGTCAAGGAAATCCACGAACAGAATAGTGTTGAAGAACTGCGTAAGAAATACAAAGATAAGTATCTCTTGATTTATGGTAGGGATTTTTCAACACCTGTATCTACACAGAACAAGGACGATATAAAGATAGTCCATGTGATTGACATTGTTTTTCAAGGACATGGATTCATTAGATGCTTGGCAAAAGTAATCCACATTGAATACGATACAGAAAGCAATTTCTTGAAACATATAACATCAAATGAACTGGCACAAGTCAATGTAAACTATTTTGAAGATTCTTCATTTGATTTTAAGGAACATGAGATAGAGAAGATTATTACTGCCAATGAAGCAAATGGGATAATTCAAGAAGCAAAAGAACATCAACAGAAAATCTTTGATAGTTGGGATGTATGATTGAATTAAATTTTTATGATGAAAATCAGAATAATCGTACAGAAGAAGTAATCAACAAGTTGAAGGAACTGGTTGATACAAAGAAGTCATTTGAAGAAGAAAGCTTCATGTATGAATATGAAGGACCAGATAAAAATCTAATTGGCTATTGTATGGATTTTTTCTATGAAAGACTGTATAAACCAGAATACAAGAACTTCATTTTCATTTATCCAGATGATGGATTTGAGAACTACAATTATCAGATTAAGTACAAAGACAAATATAGCGAAGTCAATATAATCTATGGCCAAGGTTCAACCTGCATAATCAAACCAATAGAATACCCAACGAATGCGGCAGAAATTTTTGATTTGGAAAACATTGACAAGATTGAAGGAAAATTCTATTATAAAACACAAGGAGAATAAACTATGGTATCACTATTAAACTTCTACTATGTACATTACAACTTCTTTGCTGTAACCATTCTACTAGTGTTCTTGGGTTTGTTCTTCATTAGCAAAAAGAACTACAAAGGACTAATTGTAGCATTGGTATTGACTGTGGCTTTCAATGTGTTTTTGAATAGCAAGACCAGTGGAAAAGCATGGGAAAGACAATTTCTAGCAAGTGATGAAACACCAAAGGCTATTCTACTATATGACAATGTTGTGAACGATAGTCTAAAGATCAGAACAGATTTTCGTGATTCAATGAAGGTAGTGTTTGACACGAAAGCGATTCCAGGACATAACTGGGTTGTCTATGCTCAAGTTCCAAATAGCAAAGAAATTAAAATTCTACATTGGTGCTGGTGGGATGATGCATGGGAAGTCTTTAGCCAAACTGATTTAGTATCTTGGCTTTGGGGACAGAACGCAGGAAAGAAAATCCGTGGTTCGTCTGAAAAGAGAATGGATGATGCGATGAATTTGAGGTAGAATATGATAAAAACTATATTGAAAGATACATTAAAATACTTTGCTTATATCATTATATCATTGGTTATAGGTGTATTATCATTAAGTTTTTGTTTTTTAGGCATATATTTGAATAATGTTATAATAGCTTTATTTGGTGTTGTATTTGCTAGTGCTTTATTAGTTTCTATACTTAAATACTGTACTAATAATTTTACAAAATTTTATAATGAGAATTAGAATATAATAATCAATAACAATGTCCAGTAAACGCGGCATAGGTATAATGGAAGTTATGGTAGCAGCACTAGTATTAGGGTTGCTTTATGCTGCCATATCAAATTTACAAAAAGGAAATCGTGAAGCATTGTTAAGAATTAGAGGTAGAGATGGTGCGACAGAAGTAGCACAGAATGTGATAGATTCCATTGGTACATTGGGTTTGGCAAAATTGTCAGATATGTTGTTAGCAAAAGAAGATCAAGATGGCCTATATCTAGACACAATTCACGCCACAAGAAGTTGGGAAGGACAACCAGGAATCATATCATACACTATTACAGTCCCATACGCAGTAATAGTTGGTGTATCACCAGATTCATTATATTTGGCTAGACATCCTTCAATGCTAGATACAGTAGAACATGTTTATGCCAAGCGAGTAGATGTAACAGTCAAATGGCCTTTTAAAGCATCAACACAATCAATCTCCGTTTCAGGAGTAGTGAGGTAGAAAAATGGTAGAGACAATTGGATTCCTAATCGGTTACATTTTCGCTCTTGTAATCATGCTCTATATCTGGTATAGAGTAATTAAGAGAGCAGTAAGAGAAGGCATTAAAGAAGCAAAGACAGAACTTGATACAGATCAAGAAAAGGTAACTGAAGCATGGAAACAGGTACCAGAATATACTGGATATAGTGGAACAACTTACAAAGGAGACACAAATGAGTAAGACAGGAATCGTAGCATATATTCTAGCAGCAATCTTTGTTGGAATATGTTTTTGGATTGTTGGATGTGCAAGTCCATCTTCAAGCGATAGTTGCCTAGACCCAGGAAATGCAGAAAATAATTTAAGTCAAGATTCCACAATGTTTACTTGTGGAGATGGTATATTTCATCATTATGAATAGTGACCTCAGCACAATAGCATACTTGAAATCTGCACAAGTTGCTGGTGATTCAATGAATGGGATGAATGAAATCCTAATTCCTGCTATTATTACTGGTGTTGTTGTGGTAGGGTTCATTGTTGTTTGTATGATAATCTATGATACTATAGTTTCTAGCCATAACGATGAAGATGATACATACAACAACAGATTATAATTAAAGGAGAACTTATGGAAAAGAAAGAATACATTGAACCAGAAATGAACATTGTGGATTTGAGAGCACAGGAACTTATTCTTTGTGGTTCTGGTGATGATGATGATTTTGATGGAGTATTTGGCTCAATCAAAAATCCAACAGATATAGCGAGTGTGTGATGAAAGAATCTAGAATAGTTACATTAACTTGTTGTGCTATCTTAGTTTTAATGGGCATAGTGTTAGTCATTATGCGTAATCATGAAAAGTCCAATGAGAATGAAGTGGTACAATATATTCCAATAGAAACACAACCGGAAGAAACTATTGATGTAACAGAAATTACAATGGATAAAAGGAATTTTACATGTTTTGGTGACATTGATTTGGAAATCTCAGATTTGGGTGTAGTCACATTTACTTGTAAAACAGAAGAAAAGAAAGTAATCATAACTGCCAATCCAGTAGAATTGTTCATTACACAGTACATAAAAACCACAGATCAACAAGACACAACAGAAGAAATTGAATGATTAGTTTAATTGGCATAATTCTGTATATTGTTTTGATTGTGCTTGCTATCAAGTACATCAATAAACTATTGGATAAGATCAATAAAGAAACTGAAGAAGAAACACAAAAAATCATAAGAGAATTGGAAATTTTGAACAAGGATATAGAGATAATAAAGAAACATTTTAATGAGGTAGACATGGATTTACCTTATGACGATGTTTTGAAACAATGCGATGAACTTAAGAAATTGAGCAACGAATTAATAAATAGTGTTAAGAGGTAAACTAATATGAAAAAGATTATATTTTTAATGATGATTTTGCCATTGATGGCAATTTGCGATACAATCCCAAATAAGTTGGATGTATCTTTTGAAGCAACAAAAACAACACTACTCACTACAAAATCCTCAGAGCCAACTGAAATCGTTCCTGTAGAACCAGCATTTGTGAATAATGCTTATCAGATTGGGACTGCTGCTGAATTGAAGTGGTTTGAAGAAAAGACCAATGCTACAACAAATGCAGGATTGAATAAGAATGCTGTATTGACAGCTGACATTGATTATGGTGGAAATTATTGGATTCCTATCTGTGCGGGTCCTGGTTCGCCATCATATACAGGTATTTTTGATGGTGCTGGTCATACTATATCAAATTTAGCAATCATTAGTGATACTTTAAAAACAGTCAATGCTAGATACCAACAAAATCTTGGATTCGTAGGCCCATTAAAAGGAACAGTTAAAAATTTAAAACTAGTAAATGTTTATGTAAAGAATACTGCTACTGGTGGAACCGTTCCAGGAGCAACTGGTGATAAAGAAGCCAAATCTATATCTGTTGGCACTATTGCTGGTTGGGTAGACCCTGAAGGAAAAATTGATTCTGTTAGTGTTACTGGTGAAATTTGGGGTTATGGCGATGGACAAGGTGTAGGAGGTATTGCGGGAAACTGTCATGGAAAGATCACAAATTCTACATCATCAGTTACAATTCATGTAATTAATTTGTCTTTCGTTGGTGGTATTACAGGACTTACTAAAAAGAATGTAACTATAAGCAATGTTCATTGGCAAGGTAATATAATAATTGATAGTTTAGCAGATTCTTCAAAAACATACATCGGTGGCATCATTGGTAATGTATATGAAGGAACAGCTAATGTAACAAATGCTACATTTGATTCTGAAACGGTTCAAAATAGCATTGGTAGAGTAAATAAAGGCACAGTTAATGCTGATGTATTAGAATATGGTATCTACACAATTAAGACAAAAAACAATAAGAAAATATGTGAACTTGATGGGGCATACAAATATACAGTTAAAGATGGTGTGTTTACATCTAATATGACAATAGATTCACTTGTATTCAATAGAAAGTTCGTTCCTGGAAAATCTTCTACCATTGCTTTACCATTTACAATCTCTACTTCAAACATTGTTGGTGCTGAATTCTATACATTACAAGATGTGGTAAAAAATGATACTGGCTATCAAGTAAATCTTGTTCAAGTAAATAAATTGACTGCAAACATTCCATACATTATAATTGCAAGTCAACCTACAATAACAATCAAAGCAGGGTCTTATAAATTAACACAATCCAATCCTGGGACATCAACTTCTGCGGATAATAATTGGGAATTACAGGCCATTTACAAATACACAACTGGTGCAGATCGTGGAGAAAGAAGAACAAAAACATATGGATTCGTTGCTAGAGATACAATATTAGATGGTAAAGAATGGCATGCAGGACAGTTCGTAAAAATGGGAACTAAAGCATATGTTTATCCATTCCGAGTTGTTCTTGAATATGTTGGTGATGTAAATTCTTTACCAAAGAGTGCATTAGACTATTCACCCATTAATGAAAACACACCAGATGTAATTGAAGTTCATTTCTCTGATAATGCTATGGCAAAGAGATTACCTGAATCAATTTTTAATTTCACACCTACTGAAAAGTTGCCAACAAATGCATACTACAAGAAGTGGGAAAACAGAATAATCATCATTCATGATGATAAGAAGTTCACAACAAACGGAAAGGAGTTAAAATGATAGAAAGAATACTTCTAATACTATGTGCTGCATTCTTTACGATTGGTTGTGTATTTTTCGTTGGTTGCGATACAACAGAAGCCAAGGATACTGACCAATGGGAATACGAAAAGAACTTGACTTCTGCACAGTTGCAGTCGGAAATAGCCATAGCAAAAAAGAATGGTTATGGTGATGAAACATACTGTTTCAATGTATGTAAGGTTTTGACTGTTCCAAGTAATAATGACGAATACAATGCTTGGTCAAGAGTATCATTGTGTAGAATAGACATTTGCCATTCTACGCAGTTATGTACTAAAGGCATCCAAGGATTGATGAATAGAGTTGGTGGTTGTACTGAGAGTTATCAACCAGCTGCTTTACCTGTTGAACAAGATGAAATTATACCTGAATCGTCTGAAACAGTTCCTGAATCAGACACATCTACTGAACCTGAATCAAGTAGCAGTGATGAAATCTCTTCTGGTTCAGCAGAAGAATCTTCTAGTTCAGTAGATGATGTGAATACTGATATAGCACCAGTAACAGATACACAGGAGCCATAAATGGAAATCTTAATCCCAATTGGTGCAGTTATAGCATTTGTGGTCTTAATCGTAGTAGATAGGTCTAATTAAATGTATTCTAAATTCAATCCAGTTGCTTTGGTTATAGGTTCAATGGTTATCTTCTGTTTGGTAGCCATTGTATTCTATAAGTTCTGCTTATGAAATCTGGCTACACATTAGTTGAATTACTGACAGTAATAGCCATCATTGGCATATTATCATCATTGGGATATTCCAATTTTCAAAGGGCAGTTGCCATAGCAAGAACAAAAGATGTAGCATACAACATAACTGCATTTATGGAAAAAACTGCAAACGAAACAAGAAGAATAAACGATACATTATGCTTGAAGAAAGAAACTTCAAATAAGTTGATAGTGTTCAAGAGTTCTTGTGAGAATGTAGATGGTAATTCCATTAGATTTGATTCATTGTTGATTGACCCGCCAGTTAAAATCAACACCACAACTGACAACAATGGATTGGAAGGACCAAACTTCGCAAATACAGATGCTGAATTTGTTCCAAGGCCTGGTGTAGGACTATCATGTTCGCCATATGAAGGATTCTTTGAAGTCCAGTATGGTGGAATGGATCTGTATGGATCTTCATCAAAGACCAAGCATAGAAACAGTTATATTCCACAGATCAAGTATGATGAAACATCAAATTGGTCAAAAATATAGACAAAAATGATTGAATAAATTATATTTGTTCTATTATGAACGCAACAGATTACTATAAAGAAAGAGCAAGCGATCAAAAATGTAGAGATGAGTTTTGTGAACTTGTAGATACTTATTGTACTTTTTTAAAAACAGAGCCTGGTTATTATTGGTATATTCCAAAAGTCAATCCACATTTCGGCATAATAGATTATGTCAGTTTGTCTGACATAAAAATTTACACAAATGTGAAATTTGGAGAAAATTGTGTTCTGATACCAGCAGATGATAAAGGAAACTTGGCCTTTAATTGTAATTGGGAACATTCAGTCCATGTTGATTATAGAAATAAAGACAAAATCATAATGTGTTTGAAACAACTTAATCTTTCATATAGAAAAGCATTAGAAGACTATAAAATTGAAAAAATAGAAAAGGATTTTAAATGACAAACAAAGAATTAAATGAACTTGTTGAACAGTACTGTCCTTGTTTGGAATATAATGATTTTTATTCTTGGTTCGTTATAAAGAATCAAACAACGGGTGTAATAAATTGTAGTAATAAAGATATATTAATAATGTTTGAAAGTTTGTGTTATAGCGATAATAGTTTTCATACACTAGATAATAATAATGAAGAATGTTGTACTTGGTCTGGTGCTACACCAATAAATAGAACAGACAC
>Ga0247608_10003760_pt1 | contig 17481 bp, 15 predicted proteins | sample 176DNAGHGlowgp2_FD_193490 | JGI IMG/M metagenome (GOLD analysis project Ga0247608, IMG submission 193490) | Sheep rumen microbial communities from Palmerston North, Manawatu-Wanganui, New Zealand - 1766 DNA GHGlow gp2 | ecosystem: Host-associated > Mammals > Digestive system > Stomach > Rumen ... | reverse complement strand
TGCCTTTTCTTCCTTGTATCTCTCATAATACAGATTAATTCCGACACAACACATGATAAGAGTAAGTGCAAGCGAACATCCAAGAAGCATAAAGCCCATTCTTGCTTTAACAGTTTTTTTCAGATTTCCACTGACAGATTTCAGATTTTTGGCTTCATCTACGGACAATGGATGCTGCTTCCAGCCACTGTTTTTTATTCTTATTGCGATATTTTCAGGGATGATATGCCCAATAAGCATAGCTATGAAAAAACAGAGAATTTTATCAACCAGATTAAGAAGAATATTGAGACTCAGGAAAGCAATTACTTCATTGATTCCTGTAGCACCGGAAACAACATCGATAAATGAAACCACAGCCGCAAGCTGAGGCTTTCCAAATGCTCCCCATTGAAGAAGGCCACTTATAAGTCCTGCACTTATTCCGGTAATAAGTACATACTTAGTAACAGCTTTAAAGCTTTTAAATGAACGTTCTCTTGCATACCAGGCGGTAAACATTGCAATAAAAGCATTGATAAAGCCAAAATATATAGTCTCGTGATTAAAGATCGCGCCAAAGACGTTGGACATGACAGCGGTCATTATTCCCGGGAAAATGCCGCCAATAGTCGCTGCTGCCATTGTACCTGCTGTATCAAAATAAATCGGGAAGCCTGTTCTAAACGCAATAAATGACAGCACAAAGTTAAGCGCAATACAGAAAATGGTAAAGAATGCGCGTAACAGGCTGTCATAGTTTGATTTCTTCAGAAAAACCTTCACCGTATATCCTCCGAAGCAAAAATAAATATTTTTATTTTTCCCAGATCATCCAGGGAGCATTTCCTTTGGCCACCAGTTCTTCCAAAACGTCATGCTCTCTTTTATTATCCATGCACTGCCAAAATCCCTTATGAGAATACGACATAAGTTCTCCTATACCGGCAAGCCTTTCCAATACATCTTTTTCAAATACCGTGTCGTCACCCTCTATCAGCCTGAACACCTCCGGTTGAAGAACCATATACCCTGCATTTATTGGCATGGAATCTGCAACCCTTTTTTCTCTGAATGCTCTGACTGAGTTATTTTCTGCGATATCAAGTATTCCCTTTTCCTGATCGAGCAGCACCGAAGTAAGCGTCGCTATTTTCCCATGCTGCTTATGAAACTCAAGCAGGCGCTTTATGTCGACATCACATACTCCATCTCCATAGGTCAGCATAAATGGATTATCGCCTATATATTTCTGAATTCGCTTAAGTCTTCCACCGGTCATGGTATTAAGACCGGTATCAACTACAGTAACCTTCCAGGGCTCAGTTCGAATGTCATGAAATTCTATGCTGTAGGTATCCGCCAAGTCATAAGTTACATCTGATGTATATAGGAAATAATCTCCAAACCATTTCTTTATTATGTGCTGTTTATAGCCCGCACATATAACAAACTCGTTGAAACCATAGTATGAGTAATACTTCATGATATGCCATATGATCGGCATTCCGCCAACCTCTATCATGGGCTTAGGTTTATATCCCGATTCTTCTGAAAATCTGGTACCCATACCACCTGCTAAAAGAACAACTTTCATAAATCCCCCTCAAAAAACACTGATTTATTCTTGTCTTTTATTATAATCGTTATTTCGATTATTATGTATAAAAAAACAATAAACAACATGAAAAGGCGCCCTTCTTTCGAAAGGCGCCTGTGTGATTGATTTTGAGTTTTTTGTCTTAGATTTTTTAGCCCTGGAGTAGTGACATAACACCCTGTGTACTCTGATTTGCCTGTGCAAGCATTGACTGACCAGCCTGTGCAAGAATGTTGTTCTTGCTGTATGTAACCATCTCTTCGGCCATATCTGTATCACGTAGTCTACTCTCAGCTGCTGTTGTATTCTCTACTACGTTATCCAGGTTCTTGATCGTATGCTCTAATCTGTTCTGGATAGCACCGAGTTCTGATCTCTGATCGGATACTGTCTTAAGAGCATCTTCGATAGCATCGATTGCGTAGGTTGCAGCAATTCCAAGGCTATCTGTTACTGTCAGGTTCTGGATTCCCAGGTTAGCTGCATTCATTACCTGTACATCCATGAGAATCTTGTTGGTCATGTCTGCATCAGATCCTACATGAAGCTGAAGTCCTAAATCCTTAGGTACTCTGGCTGTACCCTTGCAGATAGAGAATGTATACTTAGCTTCTCCGTTAGTAGCGCCTGATACTGCAACACCATTAAAGTCTCTACAGGATACCTTTACCATGTTAACCTTATTACTGTCTACACCTATAAGATTTGCCTGTTTAAGAGCATCATCAATCTTTCTAAGTGCTGTCGATACAAGAATGTTCTTGTCAAGATTAGCATCAACTGCAACTCTGGTACTCTGTGTAGTAGGTGTACGAACCTGAGCACCGTCAACTACCATAGCCTGTAATTCCTCAAGAGAGTACTCCTGATCTCCAACCTTAAATACGCTTGTTGTGCTGTCGTATGTGCTAAGAGCTTTAACATAAGTTGTTCCGTTTATTACTACAGATGATCCTGCCGTAAGTGCATTAGAGATATCACCCTGAATCTTGCCGATAGTATCTGAAGTTTTATCATACATATGATACATCTTACCCGCTATCTTTATGTCATCACTTGTCTTAAGGTAGCAGGTGAATGTTCCATAATCTCCAAGGTCTGCTATTGTTCCGGAGAGACCTGCATCATGTGTATTCATATATTTATTATAGTTTCCGGTGCCTCCTCTAAGAAGGTAGGTCTCGTTAAACTTTGTTGTCTCTGCAACTCTGTCAATTTCGGTTGTAAGCTGAGTTATCTCGTTCTGGATAGCATCACGGTCTGTCTTACTGTTTGTTCCGTTAGCTGCCTGAACTGCCAGCTCATTCATTCTCTGAAGCATATCGTGTACTTCTGTAAGTGCACCTTCAGCTGTCTGTACAGCGCTTACACCGTCATCAGCATTTGTTGATGCTCTGTCGAGGCCTCTCATCTGCTTACGCATTTTCTCACTGATTGATAAGCCTGCTGCATCATCTGCTGCTCTGTTAATTTTATAACCTGAGGAAAGTTTTTCTGAAGACTTTGCCTGCATTCCTGTAGTAATGCCAAGCATTCTATTAGAGTTCATCGCCGTCATATTATGCTGGATAACCATATTATACCTCCATGTGGGTGCAGTCTCTCCCTCTTATCCTTAGAGTCTGAGCCTGCTGCTTGATTCTTTGTTTCAAAATAATAGTTACTTATTAAGTTGAGTGCGCTCCCACATCGATCATCCTTGACGATGTTTTTTTGTTTTACACTCTATATATCGTTCGGTTTTTTATTTACTTAACCCCTTTTTGAAATTTTTTTTGAAATTTTATTTCATTTTATCCGTTCGTCATATAAAAAAAGCGAAGAAGCGCAGTATTTATGCGCATCTTCGCTTTTCGGTTTTTTTGAAATTTTTTATTCCATTCGTTTTCTATCCACATCACCCTTTAAAAATAGATTTTCATTTCCACCTGTTTTTATAGGATGAAGGACATCTGTTTTAATCATATATGCAAGATTCTGCCTTGTACATTCAATTAACAGACATGCCTCTTTTGTACATAAATTGTAAGACTTTCTGCCACTTATGCAATGATTTTTAATTCGTTTTTGCCACTTTTGCAACGATTTTTGATTCGTTTTTGCCACTTTTGCAACGATTTCTAATTTATTTTTGCCACTTTTGCATCAAACTAAACCTCATTATAAACAAAAGTTATTATTTATTAAGCCTTAACTGTCTTCATTTTCTCAATAATCAAATCAACGTCATCCGTCGATCCCGCTTCTTTAATAACTTTGATTAGTCTATTCACGTATTCTAATGGTTCGTCGAGCTCATCTGCAATTGTCTCTGCATCTTTACCATCAGAGTATTTCTTTGATATTTTTTCCACAAGAAGTTGTTCTTTTCCTTCTTCTTTTCCTTCTTCTCTTCCTTCTTCTCTTCCCTGCATTCGTCCAATATTTCTCTCTGCCTGTACGTCAAAGCCTTCCCAATCATCCCAAAGTCCCATACTTTTTCTCTCCTTGATCTGATCTACCATTTCCCAGATTTCGTTTTCCGGGGCGTTCTGCTTATGAAGAACTACTGCTATTACTCTTGCGATTATTATATTTTTATAAGCCCTTCTTCTATAAGAACGTATTTAACCATATCTACTTTCACTTTCATTTTAACAGCTATATCTTCAACAGACATTCCGTCCTCATATCTAGCAATAATCTTTCCTTTTTCTATTCCCTTTTCTATTCCCTTTTCTAATAAAACTTCACTTAAATTGCACATATCTTCAATCCTTCTTTTAAGGTATCATAAAATTTAGGAATTCTATTCCTTTAAATATTCAATCCCATTTTCTCTAAAAATGGCCACCTCGATGTAATCATGTTGTTTCTTTATTATATTTGCAACTTCATCTGAATATGAAGCCGCCATTACCAAAATAGAATCTATACCTTTTTTATCCAATTCGGATGGCGCTACAACAAGGCAATGAGATCCCGGTGTATATCTATTCTGTTTAAAGCTAGCAGAGTCTATTACAAATTCAATCTTATCACCTATTCCTGACAAAGAAAGCATTGCCAATGCCTGATGACCGGCACCCCATATTGCAACTTTCTCTCCTTTAGTTACCCTTTCTTCAACAAACTCCCGTACTTCCTTGATAATGCTTTCTTGCCTAATGGAAAATGATTTCATCTCACTTTTACTTCTTTTTTTCACTATTACACATAAGCAATAATCATGCCATACGATACTGCTATCAATAACATCAAATCCATTTATTTCCAATAGTCTTGTAAGAGTATCTTTTGTATAGTAGCAAAGATGATCAAGCATAAATTCCGAAAACATCATATCCTGTATAATCTTATCGGTATTTGGAACTTCTATAAGGCCTATAGCTTCATCCTCGAGATTATCAGAAATTGCATTAAGGAAATCCCCCGGATCTGGTATATGTTCCAAAAAGTTCATAATATAGAATGCACCAAATGGCGCATTACGTATCCTGAAATTATTCCCTTCCGGGAACCCTTCCTCTACTATAAATCCATTTTTTTTGGCATTCTCCACAGATTCATGGTTATGTTCAAGTCCAATGACATCTCCACCTGCGGCCTGCATGAATGACATAAACTCACCGCTCCCGGCACCTACTTCCAATATCCGTTTTTCTTTAAGATTATAATTATCAATAAAGTCCTTAAAATACTTTATTCTAAACTCTCTCATCTCATCAGAGACACCGGCAGCTCTAATTACATCCCTATAGTAAAAAACCGGTTCATTTGATAGTTGAATGAGTCCACAGTTTTCACACATGAATATATCCAGACTAATTCCTTTGTCATCCTTAAGCTCATCTTTCGTTGGAAAAAGCTGAGCTTTACCGGGCATGTTCTGATATTTCAAAAGCGCTTTGCTATTAATGTTTTTTCCACAACATCTGCATCTGATCATTATTTATATCCCCTACATAGAAAATACTTTTGTAAAACATTGACACTTATCAATATTAGCAAGTTTGTTTCTTTATATCAGATACTACTGTAGCTTCATGTTGCATCTCAGTATATATCCTATCTAACTCTTCCTTCGGCAAAAATGGATACGGATTTTCCAAAAGAGCTGAAATTCTGTTGCCATTCTCATCTAAGCTGGAAATACATTTAGGAATCTCGTCAAACAATATTGAACCTACAAATTCACATATTACTGCCCCTTCCGTATTCATAGCCTTATCAACAATAGAACTAATTTCCTCATTACTTTCTATGCGATAATATTGGATTCCATAAGCATCTGCAACTTTAGCTAAATCAGGCATTGTAACACCACTATCCGCATCACACCCCACATGGAAACCATCAAAATTCCTATCTTGCATAGTTGAAATAGCAGCATAGCCTTCATTGTGAAAGATAAACATTTTTGCATTTATTCCATTATGCACTATAGTCTGAAGTTCCTGAATGTTTAGCTGCAAGCTTCCATCGCCTTCAAACATAATAACCCTGCCATTTCCCGAAGCATAATATGCTCCAACAACAGAAGGAAGCGCAAACCCCATTGAGCCAAACCCCATTGAAGATATTGTCCTTTGACCTTTTTTGTGCTTGAACGCGATATGACCTGCTGTGTTACATCTGCTGGTGGAAGATATAACAATGGTATCATCACTATTGCATTTTTCTGATACCGCAAATGTAAGTTTATAGAGGTCAACACCTGTGCTGCTAACAGGCTGTTTCTCATTTTCAAGTGGATACTTGTTTTTTATTTTCTTACAAAAAGCTCTCCAATCCTCGAATTCATTTGAGTCAACCTGACCTATTTTTGTGCACAATGAATTAAGGAAATCTTCGACCATACAACAGACTTCAACCTTCTGTGGCATATTCAACTTCCTAATCTCATTTTCATCAATATCAACTATGTATTTCTTTGCCCTGAACGCAAAGTGTTCCTCGTTAAAAGCAGTAATCATATTATCAAGCCTGCTACCCAAAACACATACGAGGTCTGCAGCCTGTGTGATCAAATTAGAATATCTTCTAGCCTGGAGACCGGGACTGCCAAAAAATAACGGATCATCATCATCCAGCACAAAAAGGGCACGCCATGTAGTAACTGCGGGGATCTGCAATTTATCGTTTATTTCTTCAAACAGCTTAATTGCTGTTTCAGAAGTGCAACCATGCCCAAGAATAAATAATGGTCTCTTTGCGCTTTTTAAATCGTCTGCAAAGTCTTCAGTTATACTATCCATCTGTATATTTAAGATGTCTCTCCCACCCTGCACATATTCATATCCCTTAAGATTTTCAGGTTCAATTTCCTCGCTTTGTATATCAAGTGGGATGTCAAGCCAAACCGGTCCTTTTCTTCCGGTTGTTGCCTCATAATAAGCCCTTTCCAAGTGATATCTGATATCCGAAGCCTCCATAACTGTTACTGCATATTTTGTGACAGGCTTTGCCATGGAAATAATATCATTTTCCTGCGCGCCAAACTGCCTAACACCTCTAAGTGAAGCAAAATCTGCTCTTTTAACCTGTCCTGATATAAAAATCATAGGTGTAGAATCAACGTAAGCAGCACCTGCTGCAGTAAGTGCGTTTGTTCCCCCGGGGCCAGTTGTAACAAGGCATACTCCCAATCCGTCATTGTACATACCGTAGCCTTGAGCAGCTATAGCAGCTGCCTGCTCATGGTGGCAACACACATAATCTATATTACTTCTTCCCAGCGCATCCACCAGATACATTATTCCGCCACCACTAAGCATAAATATATGTTTAACATCTTTTTTTTCAAGAAACTTCATTACATAATCTGCTACACGCATAACAACCCCCACATTTAGAATTTTCCTAGTGATTTACCTACTATCACAAACCTTCAATTTTTGTAAAAATCAATATTTTCTACATTTCCGATATAGCATTCATCAGTCTGGATGCACCAGTCTTTTATTCTTTTTATCCCTTCATCAAAAGAGTATTCTTCCACAAAACCAGTATCTCGAATTAGCTTTGAAATATCAGCTCTCATCTCATTTTGGGCACCATTCTTTTGTTCCACTTCTCCTAGAATAATATCTACTTCAGGATTGACTACATTATGCATAATTCTAATAAACTCTTTTAATGGCATCTGGGTTTTGCTGGCAACATTATATACTTCCTTATTCTTTCCCTTTTGTGCAAGCAAATAAAGCGCCTTTGCCGCATCTTCAGAATACAGATAATTCCACTTTTGTTCTGCAGCGGTATAGCGTGGTCGTTCTCCATTTAATAACTTTAATATGCTGGTATTTATCAGACTGTTCGTGCCATCATAAGGACCATATACACTAAATAATCTCGCGCATATATGCTTTATGCCGAAACCTTCACACATAATTCTCGTCATTCTCTCAGCACAAAGCTTGGCGTTACCATAACCATTCTGAGGTCTCGAATACATATCCTCTTTTATGTCACGATCTGATATGCCATATTCAGCCTGAGAACCGGTCATTAAGAAAACCGGACAATTAATTTCATTACATAACCTGGCAGCATCAACTGTGTACACGATATTTCTGGATTGTAGCTCCATATTGTCTCTACTACCCTTTTTATCAGCTATGGTAGATCCTTCCCAGGCAAGGTGAAACATAACGTCTATATTCCCAAACAGTTTAATCTCATCCGCCAAAGAGCCTATTTCCATTAGGTTTTTGCGAATTATATGAAGATGTTCAGACACCGGCAGATATTTTTCACGGAACGATCCGGGTCTTACTATTGCTATTACTTCTAATCCCTTGCTCAAAAGATATCTTACAAGCGCAGTTCCAGTTACGCCTGTTCCACCTGTTACAAGTACTCTTTTCATAAAAACTATCCTCTTTGATGCTTATGCTTTGTCCAAAAGTCCTTTTCCATAATAAAGGAATAACCGCCCGGGTCTGACCAACTGAGCGGTTAATAGCTTTTAAAATTTTCTTATCAGGCGGTTTACCGCCCTTTCCTTATCTGTTATACCTTTATGCCCCCTCTTTTATGTTTAATGCACCTATCTTATGCTTTTACAGTTTTCATCTTCTCAATGATCAAATATACGTCATCAGCAGATTCCACTTCCTTAATGGCATTAATAACTCTTTTCACATATTCTAATGGTTCGTCGAGCTCATCTGCAATTGTCTCTGCATCTTTACCATCAGAGTATTTCTTTGATATTTTTTCCACAAGAAGTTGTTCTTTCCCTTCTTCTCTTCCCTGCATTCGTCCAATATTTCTCTCTGCCTGTACGTCAAAACCTTCCCAATCATCCCAAAGTCCCATACTTTTTCTCTCCTTGATCTGATCTACCATTTCCCAGATTTCGTTTTCCGGGACGTTCTGCTTGCGAAGAACTACTGCTATTACTCTTGCAATTGTATCAAGTACATCACTTGGAGAATTCTTTTGGATATTGTCAAGATACCCTTCCGGAAAATCGATATTCTTAAAGTCTTCCGCACTCTTCAAGCTGTTTATAAGCATCACAAAGGATAGCTCATTTCTCTTGTCCAAAAGATCCTGTCTTCCAAAATCTCCAAGACTTATCAAATGATATCGAAAATCCGGAATAAATCCCTCAAACGCATCACTGAGCACCACCCTGTCTGAGAGTTTCATTGCTGCGTCCCATCTAGTTCTTCCCTCATAATACACAACAGGTATTATTGGCGGATACTTAAAATTCTTTGCGCCGGATATTCGATCATTTTCCTTGTTTTGCTGTTTTTCGTAGTCTTCCCAAATGTACACCATATAACGGAGTACCTGCATAATTACATTATAATCCACGCTAGACTTATGCTCAATGAGGGCTATTATAACGTCCTCGCCTCCTCTAATATGCACTTTCTTTACTACATCCGCGTCACGCTCCTCTGTAAACATTGGAATAAACCGCTCTGTAATATCCTCTATATCTTCAGGTTTAACATCTTTCAGAAGTTCTATACCAGAATAGTCTCTGAGTAATTGTGAGCAAAGTGTTGGATTTTCAAATATTAGTTTGGCCCCATTATCTGCTGTTTTTGAGTTACTGATTGTTTTTTGATTATTGTTTTCCTGCATTCATATATGCCTCCTTCTTCTTTTCTTTCTTCCATCGTGTGAAACAGGCATATGTCAGAACAACATATCCTTTTCTGAATAGAATTAAGAGTTACGTCATTTGACGCAACGGTTTGAAGGATAACATATTGTAATATGAAATGCAAATATTTTTTATTATATAATAGCGTTTTTCTTATTAAGATGTGACAGCAAACTGCTTTAAAAATATAAAATTGATAAATAAGCAGATAAACTCATATCTCATTCTACAAGTGCACCAATATCAATTATCCTCTTTACCATCGGATATTGATATTTAATTTGAAGTTCTATCTCAGCAAAATGTGTTGGAATACATATTACAACTGTCGTGATATGCTCCTTTGCAATTATTTTAGGTGATTCAATTTGTTTACCGGATATGATGAGCTTTTGTTTCATATACGAAGAATCCACAAAAACTGCTGAATCCGATTTGAGATTTTTTATTACACCAATAAGATTATATGTTTGATAGTTAACTCCCCAAAATACGACCTTACCATATTTCTCGTATAGTTCGGCAACATTTTCGTTCATTTTTTCATATAATGAAACCGGCACAAGAAAACTATGCTTTTTCCCACAATGCGGACATGACAACGGTGCATGCATAAATAGCTTTATTTTTTCATAACGATTTGGTTTCCCACATCTGCTACACTTTGCTGTAAAATCCACTCTGGAATATATCTTATCCAAAACCACATCTTCAGCATCCCTAAAAGAATCGGTATTCTCAACAGGCCATCTCATTACCTTTTCTGTAATATCTGCAAATTGTAAATCACTCATCTGTGTGACATTTATTTGAGGGCATCCATCTTTCAAGTACTGTACCGGATCTGTAATGATCCCTCTTCTTATAGCGCTTGTATAAAGCTTAGATCCAGGAAATACCGTTATAGTTCCTAATGTAACCCTATATTGGATATGCTCTTTCCACCAATTAAGTGTATTCATTGCTGTTTCATAAGTTTCTGATTCTTCTCCAAAAATAAATGATCCTTCAGAAGAAATCTGCGCCTTATAAACTTCACTAAGAGTCGCTTCTATCTGCTCTACAGTTATATGTTTTCCCATACTTTTAAGTACTGTATTATCAGCACTTTCCAATCCAAGAGCAAAATTGTCACAACCAGCATCTTTCATTATTTGAATAAGAGTCGGGTCGACACTATCTACCCTTAACTGTGCCCACCAATGAATATTGTACTTTTTAATTCTATTGCAGAATTCAATAACACGTTCATTGTTGAAAGTAAAGAGCTCATCTTCAATAAATAAGTATTCAATGCCATACTTTTTATAGTTGTGATCAAATTCAGCGAAAAAGCCATCCAGACTTCGTTGTCTATACCTTCTGCCAACAGTATGAAAACAAAAAGAACACGAAAAAGGACAGGATCTACTTGCCAACATAGCAATAGACCTCAATGAATTAACGCCTGCTACTGCGGCATTACTTTCAAGGGTCTTCTCAAATTCAAACCCATCATAGTCTGGCCATGGTAATGCATCAATGTCATCTATTTCTGGCCTTGGAGGCGTAATAATGTATTCACCATTTTCTCTATAAATAATACCGGAAACAGTAGACAAAGGAATATTATCCTGAATAGCTTTTGCAACCTCAACATCAGTAATCTCTCCCTCGCCTATAACTCCCACATCAACATTTTCCAGCGCTTTCATAGCAGAAACCGGGTCTGCAGTAATTATTCCTCCACCACAAAGAATAAACATATCATTTTTGATGCTTCTAGCTGCATCCACAACAACCTTGATTGGGTAGTATTGACCTGACGTTCCGCCTACGAACACAGCATCAATTCCATTTTTTTCAACTTGTTCTTGTATTACGTCCTCTATACTAGCCTCAATATGATTGAGGTTAACACATATGCAATTCAATCCTGCCTTTTTAATAGCAGCACTAACATAAGGAATGCCCAACGGAAAGTTATAACCCTCTCCTATTCTGTTAACAAGTCTAGGCATTACAAGAAGAATTTTCATTTAATATGCCCCTCCCATCACTGTTATCAACTTCTCTCTTTCTTGCCTAAACACTACTGTTCTTAATCCCCGGATAGATTACTTCAGATAACAAAACACAATCTTCAGCCATTCTTGGTTTCTCATATTTATATAGTGCTCCTCTCCATAAGGCATATCTAGCAATTTGTTTAAAAGCTTCCTCATAGCATTCATTAGAGAGTGCCATCACTTCTGCTCTGTCGTGTCGCTGTTGCTTTATTATAGATCCCCACCTAAAAAGAATTTCTTCCAACTCATCCTCATATTCAACTGCCTTTTGACAACACAGTGCTTTTTCTATGTATATCGCAGTTGTATTCATATTTGTCTTTAAACACTTATTCCACCATCTTTGCTCATTCATTTCAAAGAAAACCTGATTATTTCCATACGGAATCTTCCTACTCATACACTGTATCTGATGATCAAATCCTTTATTAATATATTCAATCGCCTGTTTATTCCCATTGATAATCCTCATTTTGTCGTATAAACGACGTTGCCCTATTTTTTTATGACTCCTGTCAAATATATCTGCTTCACAAATAATATTACTCACATTCTCATGTTCATGAATAACTCTGTCACATGTATTTAAGTAATCAGGATAAACTTCGTCCCCTGGATACATAAATGTATAATAAAAAGGATCTACATATTCGGATCTGAATTTTTCAATAATACTAAGCATTTCCGAATTCATCTGGCGCTTGTTGCATGTTTTATAGCTTCTATATATTCCCAGCGAATTATATTTATAATTTATTAGTTTCTCATAAGTACCATCTGTAGAACCAAAATCTAATACCATAACAAATAATCTGTCTTTATCAAAGTTCTGATTATATATAGATTCAATTGTAATATCGATATCATTAACATTATTTAATGTTGGAATCAAAAATTGATATAAAGCAGTTTTCATCACTTTTCCTCTAGCCTCAATCAAAAGCTTCATCACGCATCATAATCACATTCCTTTTGGAGAAGCATATAATCTTTAGGAGGTTCATAGCCTCTTTTCTTGTGCTCATCTATCAAATAAAGATTCCGTATAATTCCTTTATTTATTGTTTCTCCATTAAGAGCACTATATACCAACTTATAGTTTTCTGAATCAACTATCCTTCTATTAATTACTTTTGCATAATTTAAATAAGAATTGGTTTTTTCATAATCTTCCTGTATGAACATTCTGGCAGCATATCCTACAAATTCATCCGCAAGTCTTCTCTCGGCTTCATCTTTTCTACCATACACTTCGGGTAAATCATGCTCTTTTGCAAACTTTATAAAATTGAGAAGTGTAAGATGCGACTGTATTAAGTGCTGTGAGTTCTTGATAGTAATTGATGTCTCTGTTTGGCTCCCAATATGAATAGCACAGGATTTTTCTTTTATATAAGCAACATCCCAATTATATGAAAGATAAAACCAAAGTGTTCTGTCTACTTGCATATGCTCAATTTCCTGATCATATCCGCCAATGCTCGCAAATGCTTGCCTGCGCATAACCCCTTGTGAAGCATTCGCAACAGTTGCTACCATATATATTGGCATTGCGTTTCTTCCGGGCGCGACAAAGCTACACTTATAAAACGGATTCCACCCTCCATAGTTTCCATTATCGAATATAATATCTTTTTCTCCATGCACATATCCAACATTAGGATACTTTTCCATGATCTCAACAGCATTAAGAATAAAGTCAGGATACAAGACATCATCGGCACATAACAAAATTAAATACTTACCACACGTAAGACATTCAGATAAAATCATATATGATCTATTAAAACAGTTGTACTCATTTTTACAAATTCGCACTCTAGTATCAGCTAAAAACTTTGTAGCTATCTCAATAGAATTATCATTTGACGAATTATCAAGCACAACTATTTCAAGGTTGTCATATGTCTGATTGATTGCACTCTTTATGCAGCGCTCCAAATAGAGCGAATGATTATAATTCGGAATCATAATACTGACTAACGGCTTCATTTAACACCTACTTCCAATACGGATTAACTGTCCTGTCCTCTTCTTTAAACACATCAGTATACGGCACGGGGACAGGTTTGCCATATATCTTATCAGCAACATACTTCTTAACCCAAGGTATATCCTGGGCAAGGAAGCACTCATCATAATGCTCACCAAAGAACTTTATTTTCATTCCATTTGCGATAATATCTTTAAATGGCATCTCAAGAATATTTCCGATAGAGCAATGAAAATACGGACAAGGCTGAACATCTCCGTACTGAGTTACTGATACAAATCCCTTAACACCTATGCATCCCATATTCAGACCATATCCGGGAGTAAGATGAGTACAAAGCTTATATTTTTTTTCAAGCTCCCTCTCAAATTCCAGATCATACTGATCTATCATACTCTCAAAGTGGCCTTCATAAGCACCAATAGGCTTTGCAAAAGTAATAAAAACCATTAGCCCCATATCGTTATAGAATTTCACAAATTCCTGGAACTCCTCTGAATGAAGTCTCTGCTTTGTAACTACGGTCTGAATATATAAAGGAAGCCCTATTCTCTGACATTCCTTTATCCCATCCATAGCCCTCTGCCAAGCTCCGGGCTTTCTTCTAAATGCGTCATGCTCTTCAGGATTAAGGCTATCGATAGAAAGCTGAATTCGATCAATCCCTATTTTCTTCATATGCTCAGCTTTTTCAGCAAGAAGGTAACCATTAGAATCACTATTAATAAAAAATCTATCAGGCCCGATTGCGTCTACAAGCTCATCCAAATCTGGGAAAGTTGTAGGCTCTCCACCACTTATAACAAAACGTGCCAACCCCATCTCATCTGCCTGATCAGCAAGTTTCCGCACATCATCCGGAGTAATGCTCTTCTTACCAGCTGCATTCTTCTGGTAAGCTTCTATTGAACAATGTTCACAAAGCATATTGCACATATACCTATATTGAAGTTGTATAATGGCTATGCTCTCACCTCTGTTGTATTTCTCGGTGAATCTTGATACTTTTTCGAACACTCTCGGCTTTGTTTCTTTTAAATAATTACGCCCTTCTAATTCTTTTTCTGTTAATTCACTAGTCATAATTCCCCCTCACAATAATGTAAAAAATTGCTACTCACATATCTAATTGCTTCACTCTGACTTATTTATCAAATTAACCATTTCTTTAGTAAAATGTACCTTCGTTTTTCTTGGTCTGACGAAGCTGTCCCTTTCATCATAGAAAGAATCATTTGCATAATGTGTCGAAGATATCTCTTCAAATACACATCCATTTTCAGATGCAAAACTATGCTTTACCTTTCTCTCAACAGTCATAAGGTCTCCCTTATGGAGTACTTTCTTTTCACCATTAAGTACGATTTCCAGATCACCATGCAGTAATACAAATGTTTCTTCTTTCTGTACATGATAATGTGTTGGATGTGACTGTCCGGGCAGTACAGCAAGTATCTTTTTACAGTATTCTCTATTTACACAGTCAATCATTGCCACTCCGGTTTCATGGAACTTATCTATCCCATAATGATGTGAAATCTCACACTCACTTCCTACAGGAACAACTACGTTGCTATAACAATTTCTCCGCGCTATAAGTTGCGATAATCCATTTCCCTACTGTATATATCCTGTATCCTTCAGCCTGTAAAAGTATCAAAACCCTATCTTTTTCATCATCACTGCAAGAAAGGAAAAAAGTCGGCTTATATTTCTTAATCAACATACTCGTACCATTAAGGATTGAAATCGTATGCCCTTCTATGTCTGCTTTTATCAGTCCGGGATAAACCTGTCTGTTCCAACACCATTCATCCAAAGTAATCATTTTTACTTCATATTGTTCTGCTCCGTCAAGGTAATCTGTTCCACTGTATTTTGGATAATCGGTTCTATCATAGTAAGTAACCTCTTCTGTCCGATCTCCTACAGCCATCTGTTCAACATCAAATTTCTCATATAAATCAGCATTTCGTTTTAAATAAGGAAGAATAGAATGCGCCGGTTCAAAAGAAATGACATACTTTCCAAATGATGCCGCAAACGCAGAAAATACCCCTGCACAGGAACCCACATCCGCAACTACATCCGTTTCTAATATTTTTTTATCAAGCCAATCTCCTCTTTCCGTATTATTATAAACATTATCCTTCATAATCCATGGCACTATAATGTCATGAAACGTCGTTCCCATTAGCATTTGACGATACACCCTTTTTTCTTTAAGTGGATTTATCAGTCTAGTATTGCCAAAAGATAAGACATGCGTGTCAATATTCACATTTCGTGAAGTCAGAAATTCACAAAACACTCTTTCTTTTGCCAGATCATTTGCGTTTTCCCAATCCGTACAAACAAACACTGTTTTAAATCCCCTATCGCAAATGCTGTTTGCAATTTTAGCAGCCACAGTCTCACTCACAGCCATCAAAACTACTGCATCGTCTGCCCGAGATACTTCCGTTACTGCCATGACCCTATACTCATAAAAAGACCGCTGCTTTGGTTTTGAAACTATGAAACCGTCTATTAGTCCATTCTTCCTCATCAAATGTAGTAGAAATCGTACATTAATTGCCTGCTGTCCACATCCAAATATGTATTTTGGTCCTTCATGTTGTAAAAAAGAATTGAACCATTTTTCATCATTTCCAAATACTATTTCCGACAAATTATATCAACCTCTTAGTTTCTGATAAGTATGATAAAACCCTATAATTTCCCTCCTAAAAAGGTATTTGTCATATTTGTGTATATATTTGATATTAATTTCCCCTCTTTATCTGTCCATGCATCATCTGAATACAGAATACTGAAGGATGGATATACATCAAATCCTTCTTCCTTTAGCTGTTTTTCCACACCCATGATGTGCGCCTCAGTAATGGCTATTACTATCTCACATTCATCTTTTGAAAAAGGACAATTATTTAACTCATATAATGGTATCCCCATTATTTCTGACATCCCATGCCTGTTTGAGCACACTACACAATCTATCCTACAGCCCAAATAATTAAAAATATCTAGATAAAACCTTGCCTGGTTCCCCCCTCCAAAAATTATTTTTCTCTTAGGAGATTCAATATACCGGCTATATTTATTAACAAAATCATCGAGGCTTATTACTTTTCCAATAATGTTCCTATAGCCATCTTGGTTTTCATATTCATATCTCTTAGCCATTTCAAATTCATAAGCCTGTTTTAAAGAATAGTCTTTATACTCCTGTGCATAGAAGTATCTTCCTGATATTCCATCATCTAATGCCGCAGCAAGTAAAAACCCCATAGCAGAATCCTTTGCGTAACAAGGTGCATTATCTGTTCCCATATCAGTTTTGCACCATCCCGGATCTACCATATTTATCATCAAGTCTGTTCCATTACATGCAAACGCCAACTCATCTATAGTTCTCCGGAGTGCCTGTTTGCTAGCAATATAAGGCAGTGCTTTTGGTTCATTATGCGCATCTGAACCAGCACATATTATTCTTCCATTTCCGTTCTTGAGCATTTGAGGAATAAAATGCTGCATAATTTGTACAGGTGCAAAATAATTAGTATTAAATGTAGTTCTGTAATAATTCTCAGGAATACGAAAAAAATCCAGTACATTACAATTTACAGCCGCTATGTTATACACAACACTTATCTCTTTTTCGTATTCATCTATTTGTTTAAGCAATTCACATATGCTGCTGCTCTGTTCAAGTTGTACTTCTAGACTAATAGCCGAAACACCATGTTCTTTG
>Ga0247608_10003756_pt1 | contig 17493 bp, 13 predicted proteins | sample 176DNAGHGlowgp2_FD_193490 | JGI IMG/M metagenome (GOLD analysis project Ga0247608, IMG submission 193490) | Sheep rumen microbial communities from Palmerston North, Manawatu-Wanganui, New Zealand - 1766 DNA GHGlow gp2 | ecosystem: Host-associated > Mammals > Digestive system > Stomach > Rumen ... | reverse complement strand
AGACACGACAGCGAAATCATATTGATCGACGAGCCCACCACAGCCAGGTAGATGAACGAAGCCACCAGCGAAAGCGGGATGGTGAGCACGATCACGACTACTGCGCGCCAGCGTCCAAGGAAGAGGAAGCACACCAGTGCCACGAAGAGCATAGCGTAGACGATGATCTCCTCCAGCGAACCGATGGTAGCGTAGATGTTCTCCGAGGTGTTCACGATCACACCCAGCGTGATGTCCGAAGGCAATGTCTTCTGGATCTGTGGCAGCATGGCGAGCACCTTCTCCGAGATAGCCACCGAGTTGGCACCAGACTGCTTCTGCACGATGATCATCGCGCCCTGTTCGCCAGAATAGCCGCGTGGGTCGCTTTCGTTGGTGAAGAAGGTGGTTACCTTCTGGGCACGCTCCTGCAGGCCGTCTTTCACCTCAGCCACGTCGCGCAGATAGACGAGCTGGTCGCCCTTGTGCCCTACCACGAGGTCGAGCATCTCCTGCGGGTCGTCAAACTCGCCCTCCACACGCAGCGTGTAGGCGTTGTTGCCCGTGTCGAACGAACCGCCCGGCACGTTCACGTTCTCGGCGCTGATCACTCCGGCAATGCCGTTGATGGTCAGTCCGTAGGCCTCCAGCTTGTTGGGGTCGCAATAGATGTAGATGGTACGCTCGGCAGCACCCGACACCGACACCGAACCTACGCCGGCAATACGTGCCAGCGGGTTGGCTACCTGGTCGTCGAGAATCTTGTAGAGCGCAGGGGTACTCTCCTTAGCCTGGGCACTCAGCACCAGGATCGGGATCATGTCGGTCGAGAACTTGAAGATGATAGGCGTACCTGCGCCGTCGGGCAGCGCCGAGCTCACCATGTCGAGCTTGTCACGCACGTCGTTGGTCAACGCGTCGATGTCGTAGCCATACTCAAACTCCAGGGTGATGATGGCATAGTTCTCCTGCGATTGCGAGGTGATATGCTTCAGGTAGTTCACCGAGTTGAGCGTATTCTCAAGTGGTCGGGTGACGTTGTTCTCAATATCCTCAGCACTGGCGCCCGGATAGGTCTCCATCACCATGATCATATTGGTATCGATATCTGGCATCAGGTCGATAGGCAATTTGCTCAGGGAGAAGAGACCAAAGATCGCAATGGCGATGAACACCAGCGTGGTCATAATCGGTCTTCTGACCGCTCCTTCGTATAGTGTCATAACAATTAATTGTTATTTGTCAATTGTCAATTGTTAATTATTAATTGTTAATTGAGCACGTGAATCTTACGACCATCGGTAAGCAGCGTCTGTCCGAAGACAACCACTGTCGAACCCGGTTCAACACCCGAATTTACCACATACTCGGCGCCCTCGCGGCGGCCCAGGTCGATGGTCTTGTGTGTCACGGTGCTGTCAGCATTCACCACATAGACGTAACGCTCGCCCGAACCCGTCTGCTTGCAGATGGCCTGGTCGGGCACCATCACGCTGTTCGTGGTGCCGAAGTTCAGCGTCACGCGGGCAAACATGCCGGGGCGAACGCGCTGGTTGGGGTTGTTGATGGTCACCTCCACGGGGAATGTGCGGGTGTTGGCATCCACGGTAGGATACACAATCGAAACCTTGCCCGTGAATGTCTCGCCGGGATAGGCGTCGAGCGAAATGTCGCTGATGGGCATGCCCACCTTCACGTTGCGCACGAAGCTCTCGCTCACGTTCAGCATCAGCTTCACGGGGTTGATCTTCTGCACCACGAGCACGGGCTGCTGACCATTGTAGAGGTCGCCGTTGTCATAGTTGCGGGCAGTCACCACGCCGTTGATGGGGCTCACCAGACGTGCATTTTCTGCCAAGTTCTCGTAGGCGCGACGCTGCTGGTCCACACGGGCCTTCTGCGCATCCCAGGCGCTCTTCGAGATGCCGCCCACCTTGTAAAGCTCGTCGTAGCGGTTGAACTCCAGTTCGGCATTGTCAAGTTGGATCTTGGCCTGAGCCAGGCTGTTGTCGTCAAGCACCACGAGGGTCTGGCCCTTGGCCACGCGGTTGCCCACCTCCACGTTGATGCGACGGATGCGCACGGGTGTCTGTGGGGCAATGTTGTTCACCACGTCAGCCTCGACGGTTGCCGTGAATTCCTGGATCTGATCGACGTCGCGCGTCTGCACGGTCTGCACTTTCACGTTCACTGCTTCAAGCGCCTCATTTGTCCTGAAGGTGGTCTGTGTCTCTTTCTGCTTCACGCACGAGGTGGTGCCCAGCACCAGCACGGCAATCGAAGCCATCATTGCAATTTTCTTCATATTTCTATTATTACTTATTGTCTTTACCCAATAATAATTCTCACATTCTCTAATTCTTGATAGAAATAAAATTCTAGTCCATGACCACCTTGCCCAGCGTCTTCTCCAGCGTAGCCCTATTGCTCAGGAAGTCGTAGATCGACTGCACATACTGCAGACGTGCCTGCAGCAGGTTCGACTCGCTGCTGTTGCGTTCCAGCTGGGTGCCCGAACCCACCTCGTAGCGCTTCTCCGAAATCATGAAGGCGCGCTCGGCGGCATAGACGTTCTCCTTGTTGCTCACCACCTGCTCGGCAGCTGTCTCGATGCTGTTCAGGCTGGCGGCCACGCTCAGCTCCAGTTGGCGCAGGGCGTTCTCGCGCTGCTGCTCCAGGTTCTCGAGGGTCAGGCGGTTCTGCTTCGTCTTCATGTATTTCTGCAGGCTGTCGAAGATGGTCCACGAGAAGCTCAGTGCCAGGGTCGAACTACCGAAGTAGGTGGCCTTGAAGGGGTTGAACTCCTGGGGCATGGCGGTGTAGCCGCCCGAAATGGCGATGGCCAACGTAGGCAGGTAGCCCAGCTTGTTGATCTTCTCGCTCAGTCGCAGGATGCGTGCGTTGTAGTCGAGCTGACGGATGGCGGAGTTGTCGCTCAGGTCGGTGTCAGCCTTCAGGTTCATCAGGTCGGCGAAGAGGCCTTCCTCGAAGTCCTCCAGTCTGCCCGTGAAGCGCAGAGGCTCGTTCACGTCCACGCCCATCAGCACCTTAAGCTGCATCTCAGCCAGCTTGATGCCGTTCTGGGCAGCCAGCAGGTTGGGCTTGATGCCAGCTAGCTGCACGTCGGCAGTCAGTTTGTCATATTCGCTCACAAGGCCCTGCTCGAAGCTCTTCTTCGTGTCCTCCACGTTGCGCTCAGCAGTCTTGTAGCCCGCCATCAGCGCTTCGTAGCTCTCGCGGGCAAGCAGCAGGCTGTAGTAGGCATTCTTCACCGAAGCAATGGTGTTGATCTTGCTTTCGCGCGCCTGCTCCACGGCAAGCTTCACCTGCTCTTCGCTCAGCGAAACGCTCTTCCAGAGCTGTGGGGCAAACAGTGGCAGCGCAGCCTGTGCGGTAGCCGAGTAGTTGTAAGGCTGGCCCATGTGCACGGTGATGGTCTGCCCGCCCATGTTCATCACCATCGTAGCCACCTTCAGGTTCTTCACGCCCTGGGCGGAGAGGTCAACCTTCGGGAACAGGCCCGTGATTGTCTCCTTCTTGGCATACTTCTGAATCTCAATCGTCCTGTCGGCCACCTGGATGTCCGGATTGTCCGAAAGAGCGATCTCAAGGATCTTGTCCAAGTCGAGCGCCACAGAGTCCTGCTGAGCCTGTGCCATCGTCTGTCGTGGCATCATCAGGCCAACTACAAGCAGGGCTCCGAGTACAATAAACATTTTCTTCATACTATAGTTCATTTAAAATTTGTTTTGTCTTACAAAAAGTGCTGCAAAGATACGTTATATATTTAAATAAGGCAAAACCTATTCACCAAAGCCCCTAAACGACTCACCGAAATTTCGCTCATCTCCCAATTTTAACTTATTATAACATTTTTTTCCCACTTTTCTCTTGCAAATCTCATCCCGAACGCCTATCTTTGCACGCATCAAAACCCACTCTATGCAAACCGAAAAGACCTCCGCCCGCAACGGCATCCTGGCGTTCGTCGGACAGTACAACAAGATTGTTCTCTGGCTGCTCATCTACCTCACCATGGTGCTTCTCCTCGTCCGAACCTTCGGATGGGCCGAAGCCTTCCGCAACGCCACCGCCACCATCCTCCCCATGCTCGTCTGCTGGGCAATCCTCAACTACCTGCTCCTCCCCCGCATGCTCCATCGCAGCAAGGTAGGCTTCTTCCTGCTCACCCTCCTCATGCTGCTCGTGCTTATGCCCCTCGGCTCGCGTTTCGACGTCTATATCCACCAGCATTTCTCCGGCCCCAACGATGTTCCACTGCCCGAAGCCGAGCGCATCCCCTACTATCTGCTCCACATCAAGTACTCCATCCTCCTCATCCTCACCACCGCAGCCACCGCCATCAACTTCCTCATCGACGAACGCAAGCGACAGGCTGCCATGTTCCGCGAACAGCAGATGCAGGAGCAGCTCAAGTACCTCCGTGCGCAGATCAACCCCCATTTCCTCTTCAATGCCCTCAACTGCATCTACGCCCTCACCATGATGAAGGACGAGCAGGCACCCTCCTCCGTGCTCAAGCTCTCCGAGATGCTGCGCTATGTCATCGACGACTGCCGCGCCGACGCCGTGCCCCTCACCAAGGAAGTCAAGTACATACAAAACTACATCGACTTCCAACGCATCCGTATGGAACGTGAGCCTGATCTCACCCTCGACGTCCAGATCTCAGACCCTGCCTACACCATTCCCCCCATGCTTCTACAACCCATCATCGAGAACTGCTTCAAGCACAGCCGTCTCATCGACGATCCCAAGGCTTGGGTCCGCATCTCCATTCGCCAGAACGATTCTGGCCTGCTCTTCATCAGCGACAACTCCAAGCCCTCTGCCACCAACTTCTCCCGCCAGTCTGCCATCATCGGCCGTCAGGACGAAGAACGCACCGGCATAGGCCTTATGAACGTCCAGCAGCGCCTCGCCGTCCTCTTCGGCGACAAGTGCTCCCTCAAGGTCATCGAAGACAACTCCCACTACAAAACCGTACTACACATTTAAAATATGTATCAAGTTCTCATAGTTGACGACGAATTCCTGGCCCGCAAACTCCTGCAGGACTACGTCAGCAAGATTCCCGAACTCCAGCTCGCTGGCACCGCCCAGAACGCCTTCGAGGCTTTCAGCTTCTGCAAGGAGCATCATGTCGATATCGTTCTCCTCGACATCCATATGCCCGACCTCAACGGCATCGAGCTCGCGCGCACTCTCAAGAACGTCCCCTCCATCATCTTCACCACCGCTTACAGCGAATACGCCCTCGAAAGTTACGAGGTCTCTGCCGTCGATTACCTACTCAAGCCCATCGCCCTCCCCCGCTTCATGCAGGCCATCGAGAAGGCCATTGCGCGCCTCAAGGGTCTTGCTCCCTCCGAAGCTCCCGAAGTCTCAACATCTCCTGCTCCCGCCACTCATTCGCTCCAAGTTCCCGAAGGAAGCAACCCTTCAAACCTCTCAACCCCCTCAATCTCCTACCTGATGGTCAAGGCCGACTACAAGCTCTACAAAATCAACTTCGACGACCTCTACTATGTCGAGGGGCAGCACGAATATGTGTCATTCTACACCAAGGACAAGCGCATCACCGCACTCTACAGTCTCAAGGCACTCGAGGACCAGTTGCCCCGCGAGAAGTTCGTCCGCGTCCACAAGAGTTACATCGTCTCCATCGATCATATCTCTGAGATCGAGCAGGTAACCGTCACCGTAGCCGGGCAAAAGATTCCCATCGGTGGCAGTTATCGTGATAGTCTGTTGGAGAGATTGGGATAGGATTATACTCTATTTGTTCATAGGATTAAGCAATCGGCTCCGCGTTTTTTCGCGGAACCGATTGCTAATTTATTGTTGAGGTGCATCCTTACCTAAGAGTTCTCGATATTTGGCAATAGCCTCACTGTTTCGCTCGAAATAAGCAAGGTTCAACGCACGTTGTAAAAGGCGCTTGTTGGGCTTCTTAGCCCGCTGCAAAGCTTCATCAAGGAGGGTGTGGGCAATCTGTGGGTCAAATTGCTCGTCTTTATTTATCGGCTCATGGAACCTACTCGGCATTGCCTTGAAAAGACGAGACATCACCCTATCGGCAAGCGATGGAAGCCAAATCTCATTGATCTTAGTCGCCTTCCAGTCTTCCTGACGCAAATTCTCAGGGCCCCATAAACGGAAGAAAGCCGTGAAGTTGAAGTCTGCAAAGTTAGAATAGTATTTAACTACTTGGAACAAAACCAATGAATGCAGCAAAGACGGCTTCTCGATATCAGCCAGCTTGAGATATTGAGCCAGCAACTGGCGCATTTCAACCGAAGAGACCGGATTGGCCTTTGATGCCGACTCCCATGGCATAAGTTCTTCGGTCGATGATTCAGAAATATCTTCTTCCGACGAATCCGAAGCTTTGAGCGGTCTTCCCTCTTTCAGTCTTTTATAAATGGTCCATCCCATTCTATTGGCATTGCTCTTTACTCTTTGCACATCCGTTTCTCGCACTTCATTCTGTCCTTCACTTTGAAGCACAGTCACATTCCTTACGCCCAACAGTTGACGAGCCAAATTACCATTCTCGGTCATAAACCCGACAACAATATGTGTCGCAATAGCAATCATCAAAAGATTTCGGGCCGCAGACGTCTTTCCCGATGGATCCTTGACATCAGCATCGGTGACAGGCGAAACAATAACCATATGACCCGACTGCATAGCAGTTATTTCCTGGGATGAGAGTCTCAATGTTGAAATATCGTCAGGTATGGCATTGGCCAAAGCAAGCACGACAGGAATGCCCCGTTCGACAAGTAAACGTCGAACCAATCGTTCCTCCCCTGTGAGGTTACCACAAACGACACAGGTATTAGCAGAGTCGAGTCCATTGACCCACTGACGAATCGCATCAGCGACACCTTCTGGCACACGATGAGAGCAAAGGAATGACGTCATGGGACAAAGCAACATAGATGCATCACCCAGATAACTCAATGTTTGGTTTTTAATGGTAATGGTATTCATAATATGATTGTGAATTAATTATTTGACAATTTACTATACAAGAAGGATGGCAACCTAGTCCTCATTGGAATCATCTGCGACCATCGAATAGGAGGAATCTTCGTCCTCGTCCGAGAAATAGGGTTTTATAATGGAACGCTGAAATCCATCAACAAAAGGACTATCGACATCGGATGAAGAATCGTTGTCGGAAATGCTTCTCGACACGCGCTTGCGTTGTAACTGTTGCGATTGGATGAAACGTGCCAACGTTGCAGGGTCAATTTCTTTCTCTTTGAGGAATGGCTCAATCATATCCAGACGATTGAGTGCTTTAAGCACCTGAACCAAACTCTGCACTGAAGTGTTGTGCCCAGTCTCCATCTGACTGATGGAAAACATAGAGAGCCCGCTCTTCTCAGCCAGTTCCTTTTGCTTCATATTCTGCTCAAGGCGGATTTCTCGCATCCTGGTCCCGATCTTCTGCAGAATCTCAATCTCGGTCATATTGTTCGTGTTCATAATACTTATACTGCTAAAAGATAATCATAATCGTCGTCACATACCAAAGACATTTCAGGCAAACTCTCCTTCACCTGCACCTCATTTGTATCAAGCACCTCTACCTCGCGTTTCCAAAGCAGATGCTCGAAGTATCCGCCCTTCCCGCTACAACCCAAGACAAAGTGATTACCAATCCATCGCATCCAATAGTTGCGAATCAGAATAGTATGCTTGGTCGGTGTTGATACCGACACATTCTCAGTCGAAGCCACCATCAGAAGGCGATGTTCTGTAAGAGCCTCGTCAAGCAGCTCCATAGTCTCCTGTTCGGTCATTCTCCAGCCCAGATTCAGTTCCTCAAGACATTGAGGGATGACTGTAGCCAATGGTAGAATCACTGAAAACTTCTTGCGAAGCAGGAGACGAAGTGTGTAGCGTTCAATGCCTGTCGTATTGCCACAAACGATACACTCCCTAGCAGGGTCGAGCGTCTTGATCCATTGGTGAATCGATTTGAAGATGGATTCCGGCACGTCGTAAGGGCAAAAGAATACGGTCTTCTTCTCCTTAAGGAGAGCCTGTTCACCGAAGTAAGTGAACAAAGTGTTTCGTGTTTCAGTCTTTTCCATAATAGTAATATATAAAAGGGATTTAATATTGGTTATTTCTTATTTTCACTGCAAATATACGCGCTAATTTTAGATATTTCAAAAATTATCAGTATTTTTTCAAATTTAACTGCTTTTTAAATACAAAAAGGCGCAATTTGTAATGTATATATCACAAATTACGCTCAGTAATTATAGTTTTATCTAATATTAATGGCTTTTCAGACGTTTCCACCCCATCATCCACCAGCCGAAGAAGATGGAAACGAAGAAGAGAATGGTATTTAGGACGAAGATGCGTGCGAAGTCCAAACCAGGACGAAAATGCGTAACACGCTCCTCCTTGGGGGGATAATAGACGCGGATGGGAACGGTGTCGATGGCTACCCCGTGCCACGCAGCAAAGACCAATAGCTCGAGTTCGGCCTCATAGCGCGAAGTAATCAAATTAAGTCCATGCAGATGATGCAGAGGATAGAGACGATAGCCGCTCTGTGTGTCAGGAAGATACTGCCACGTCTGAAACGCAAACCAGAAGTTGGCAAGCCGAGTGGCGAAAACAGCTCCACGTGACTTGTTCTCATGCTCGAGTTCGCGACTTCCCACGATGATTGTGGGGCAATTGAGTTCACTTGCCTTGCGCAGGAACACGGGCAGGTCCTCGGGATAGTGCTGCCCGTCGCTGTCGATGGTGATGGCATAGTCGTAGCCTAGCATCATCGCCTCGCGGAAACCTGTCACTAGCGCATGTCCCTTGCCCCGATTCTCGGAATAGGTGACGATGTTGATGGGATGGGGATAGTGATGCAGAATCGTGAGCGTCTCGTCGGTAGATCCATCATTCACCACCATTATATCTTGCGTATAAACCCACAGGCGGTCGAGAACCGTCTGTAGCGTCTTCGCATTGTTGTAGGTGGGGACGACTACGATACTACGCATTTATTATCAATAACTGAATATATCCAGGTGCAAAGATAAGTAGTTTTTTTGAAACTACAAAATTTCTCCATAACAATTCCTTCCCAGCCTTCATAAATATATCACACGTTGACGATTTCGTTACAATCCATCACACACATTTCATTCTTTTTCTTCTTCTTTTCACTTCCTCCATCCTATCATAAATTTAGCCACATTTCGAACACAAAACGTAAAATATTACGAAATATGCACAATTTTGGGCCAAAATCAAAGAAGACAATGGATTTTCTTGCATATTTGGGTCAGAAATATTATCTTTGCATCGAACAAAGACCAAAAGGCATGAAACAGGAACAGGAAAAGTACGAAGATTGGCTGACTACCATCGCCAACACAAGGTTCGTCTTCAACACCATCGAGGAACTTGAGAATTTCCTCGAAGCATCCAGCATACATAGTAATGGCATCAAGCGATGCTTCACCACTCCTCAGCGTATGCGTTCGGCCTTTCGTGATCTGCAAGTCGAGGTCGAGCAGATGACCGATGGTGTCATCCATCTGGAAACCGCCCTTAAGCAATACCAGAAGGCATGGACATTCTACCGCGATAACCTTTCGCGCAGAAGCAACCCCTTTGCCGTTGCCCTCGAACTTCTTCGTTTCTGCTACCCACCCTATAGCGGGACAGAACTGAGGAAGAGTAAATCGGACATCTTCTCAAAAGCCTTGGAGAAAGACATTAACCTCCCCTTCCTGATCCTTATGCTGCTGAAGGTCATCCCCGGCTACGATTCGAAGGACGGTGATGTCGTGGATTTCTCGCACCAATACGAATATGCCATGACCCTACTCGAGAAGTTCACCGAAGGAGGCGAACTATTCTCCACACTGCCTGCCATCACGGCAGCTCGTGACGAACCCAACAAGTCGCGCATCATGCTGCTCTATCATGTGGACAAGATTCTCAACACCTACGAGTCGTACGCCGAACAGGACAACATCTATGACGTCAGCCGCGAGATGAAAGCGAGTTACGTCAATCTGAATATCGAAGGATTCTGGAACGAATGTGAAGGCAAACCGCTTTACACCAATTTCTGGCAGATCGAGAACGCTATCGCAGATGGCTCTTATTTTGCAACCTACTGGAGCAAAGATTCCACAGGCAACCTCACAGGCATACGTTATACGCTATTCCTCATCGAAGGTATCCAGAAAGGCATAATCGCCTACTTGCTCCATCCCGAAGCCATCAAGCACCGCATCAAGGGTCAGGCCTACAACGACAGCGACCAAGTTTGGTACAAGACTGCTATGCCAGCCGACGACACACCCGACACGTTGCCCTTGGTTCGACTGATGCCATCATCAGTCTGGAACGCGAAGATCGACCTTTGCCGTGTGACCGATGCAGAAACCCTCGCCATCTACGACCAATGGATGAAAACCTGTCGCATCGAAAAGCCATTCGAGAACCTGGAGTACGTCTTCCGTCCCAACATCTATGCCATCACGCAGGATGCCATCTTCATCCCCATTGGGGAAGACAAGGGATACTACAAGGTGCCAAAATCCTCCATCGAAGGACTCGACCGAATCACCATAGACGACAATGTAGGCACAATGACGATGAACAAACGCCAATACATTGTCTTCGACGAATTCCTTCTCTACATCCCTGCCACAGGCAACGAACTGCGGAAATACGGCATAACAAAAGTCGATCACGTTGAATGACCGACTTCTCACGCCCAGCTATCTTGACCGGGGTTTATTGGCGCATCGTCCTCCGATGCCTCCTAATGCCCCACCGATGGCAGCACTGGCAGGTTTCTGATTTCGCGAACAAGGATTATCATCGGCCTTGTCGTTGGCATCTAGAGCCATCGACGGGCCTTTATCCTCCTCATATGCATCAAGTTCGTTGCTTGAATCTTTCTCGTTTAACATCTTATTGCCGCCTATAGGCTTGATGTGCCTGATAGAGGTGCAAAAATACGGAATTACAAGAAGACACGAAAGCGCTTTGGCTCAAAAAAGAAACTCGCAACCAAACATTGCGAGTTTTTTGTATTAGGTTACAAAACGGGAACAAGATGAATCAGTAATTGTATGGTGGTATAATACCCATTCATCAATTCATATAACATTTCTTCCTGTTCTGATAACTATGGGTTATATTTTTGCATACCCACCAAATCTTTCTTTAACCACTCCAGCCAAATTCGGTAATAAAACTCAGCCATTTTCGGTAATGAATTTCGGCCAAATTTGGAAATAAAATACGGCCAAACTCGGGAATTTTTGAAGAAAAAGTTTGGAGGTTAAAAAAATAATGTGTATATTTGCACCCGAAAATAATAAAACTATGAAAGAATATAAGCATCGAATCGCAGATGTTCTGCTGAGAAAAAAGTTGGAGGGCATGGGTGCCGTGCTCATCGAGGGTCCCAAATGGTGTGGCAAGACCACAACCGCAGAGCAACAAGCCAAAAGTATTGTATATATGGATGACATAGAAGAGGGCACTAATTGGCAAGAATTGGCCTCCATCAATCCCAAGGGAGTATTGAAAGGGGACGCGCCCAGACTTATCGATGAATGGCAGACAGCCCCCAGACTTTGGGATGCCGTCCGATTTGAAGTGGACCATCGTGGAGAAGAAGGACAATTCATCCTGACAGGCTCAGCTGTTCCGATTGAAAACGACAAAATGAAACATTCCGGCACCGGTCGTATCGCATGGCTGACTATGCGCCCGATGAGCCTTTGGGAATCTGGAGATTCGAATGGCAGCATCAGCCTGAAAGAACTGTTCAGTTCGCCCGAACAGATTTTCGCAGAAAACAATCTGACACTCGAAGACATTGCATATCTAATCTGCCGTGGCGGATGGCCTCGTGCTACACTCCAGAAGAAAGACGTAGCTTTGGGGAGAGCCTTCGACTACTACGATGCCGTGGTGAAAACAGATATATCCCGTGTTGATGGAGTCAGAAGAGATTCCGATCGCACGCATCGGATAATGCGCTCGTATGCTCGCCATCAGGGAACACCGACACCCATCAGCACGATAGCAGCAGATATTCGAGCAAACGACCAGGAAGGTGCTGACGAGAAGACCATCAATTCATATATCGCTGCACTAAAGAAGATATTCGTCATTGAAGACATGGAAGCATGGAACCCCAATCTACGTTCCAAGACAGCCATTCGAACCTCCGATAATCGTTATTTTGTTGATCCCTCAATTGCTACAGCAGCATTAGGCTTAGGCCCTCTGGACCTGATTAATGACCTCAACACTTTCGGCCTCGTTTTCAAAACCCTGTGCGTACGTGATCTCCGCGTGTTTGCCGATGCTCTCGACGGTCATGTCTATCACTATCGCGACAAGAACGGATTGGAGTGTGACACAGTGGTACATCTTCGCAATGGCTCATACGGCCTGATCGAAATCAAGATTGGAGGGGAAAAATTAATCAATGAAGGCGTAAGCGCATTGAATAACCTTTCCTCCAAAATCGACACCACACGAATGAAAGAACCATCCTTCAAAATGATCCTCACCGCCGTAGGCAAATACGCCTATCGTCGCGAAGACGGCATCTATATCGTACCCATTGGGTGTTTGAAGGATTGAAGCAGAATAGCCAATTCACAATAATTCTCGTGTTAAATATTCAATCAACCTATCATAAAATAAAGAAATACCACCTTATTTGCATACGCTATTAAAAGTTAACTCAACTTTCGCATGTGCGAAAGTTGAGTTAACCATTTTTAGGTTCGCGGGTCAGTATCGAAGGTGTAGCGATACGGATTGATGAATGGGATGAATGATCATTATCTACATCTTCTATTTCTTCTTCATCCCTGCCTACAGTGACATGCTGAATTCTGAAGACCTCATTACTGATGTAGTCTCTCAGGTCGCTGACATTAGCTTTGTTGGCGCCGAGGTTCAGGAGGTTAAGCACGGAGCGCGACGAAGATTCTATGACGACCTTCGTCGCGCTGCTTCCTGTAGCAACCACACGCAGCTTCACATGCTCCGAAAACGGAGAAAGCCATGCACCATGACGAGCTTCGATGACAAACAGATCGTCATCGCACTTCACAGCCGGAAACTTCGTCCGCTTCCGAGCAAAGAGATTCTTACTACCGTTCGTGCGTTTTATTCATTATTGAAAGTGCTATTATATACATTGTTAAATCTGTATAATTAGAGTATTGTAAATAATATTAAATGCTATTAGCAAATGTGTTGCTAGAGATTCATTCATTGTGCAGACAACGAAGGCTGCAATTTTTTTATTTCGTTCCTAGAAGGATATTTTCGAAAATATTCATCAATCTCTTGCAGTCTTTCTAAAGCACAAAATTTCCAATCATCGTCTTCTAAAAACTTGGAAACATAAGAGGCCCACTCGCTTGATAGAAAATACAATCTCATATCCTTAATATATACCATGAGTCGGTTTCCAACATTATCAAAGTCCGATATCACCCAATCAAAACCATTATAATTCAAAGTTAATTCATGGTTGCGATGAAGATAATTCAATTCTACATAAGCCGTCTCATTTCGAATCATATTACATGTCAATATCTTCACCGGATGATTTGTGCATTCACAACCATCATTACCGGATACAAAATAATATAACCATTCTTCCGAGCCAATTTCTCCTATTCCATTGGAAGGAATCGAAAAAGCATGAGTCAACATTTCAAAAAACAAAGGATCAAATCCTTCTTTACAGGTATTTTCCATGCCGTGATCAGGAAGATATTTTACCAATCGGACAGCTTGTTGTTTTATAATAGACTCCTGAGAACGACTTATAGTTACGTTCTCTTGGCTATAACAGTTTGGTATAGCCAAGAGAATAAACGCCAAAAGAAAAACAAAAGAGTTAGTCACTATAAAGAAAGTCATTAATATAATCAATATCAATAACAGATATCACGTTTTCGCATGATTATTACTTTGGAGAAACCGTAAGCCAAATATCACTACTTGACATCTCCACTTTGACTTTTTTTTCCGAATCAGAATAAATTGTCGCCTGATCGTATTCCTCTGAATTTGAATATCCTAATGAGGACATCGCACTTCCAAACTTTTCTTTAATCAAATCAAAGTGATTATAAGCCTCCGAGAAATAGCCCAAATCAACATGAATTTTTAATGCTTGACACTTACTGTCACTCGCAAAGCGATAGCGTGTTTCAGGATAATAGTAGCCAGAACTATAATCCTCATATTTTTCATCAATACGATTAAAACCTAATCGATAATAATATGATCCATATTCATAATCTGATTCTTCTTTTGATGGAAGCCATTGATAACCAGAAGAATTAGTAATATCATCATGACTAAGGTTATCAATTCCCAAGAAAGTTGCTACGGAATATGCATCCATACCAGAGAAACCAAACAAATCGCTAGCCTTCTTGTCCTTATTAGGGAAAAACAATGACTTTACAAACGCATTGACATCAAAATAATCGCTATGGACTATCTCATGTCCATCATTATTGATTGAGAAATAAGCGTACTCTCTTAAAACTTCTCCTTTTGTATTGAGAATGCAAATAGATGGGTCATCAGACTTCTTACCTGTAAGATAATCACTCCCAGGGATAAATGACAGATAATTATAATTATATTTAATGATTCGATCTTCTGACATATTCAACAATCCATATCCCTCACTAAAATCGCGTAAGGCTATAAATTTGCCATCTCTCAATTGTTCAATAATCATATATCTATTCCTTACCACTGTTTCGCCATTAACATCAACAATGCCACAGCCATCAGAATTCTCAACCAAGATGTATTGATCATTCAAGAACGATGCAGATTTATATTTAGCCCGAACGAGTATTTTCCCATCTATACTCTTGACACCATAATTGTCATCATCTGAATATATATACATCTTTTGATTGTCAGACAGATTGACGAAATCTGATTTTAACTTTGATACTACCTCCGATTTTTTATTTATAATATAATAATTATTATCATCCTCGCCAATCTTTGTGGCTAAAAATTTATCAGACGATAATACCTCTTTTATGGAAAAATTTTTGGGCTGAAAGATTTTGAACGATTCATCAATCACGCTGACAACTAAATCTCCATCTTCATTTTTTTTGGATATCAATGAGTAACCTTTATCAAAACTTGAAGCCCCACGATATTCCAATGGCAAAGCATACTTCAGTTCTCCCTTCTTATCGATATACTTAATGCCCTCGCCTTTAATTACACTAGGAGTATATTTCCCAGTGTATGTTGCTATTTCCTTATACTTATCCCCGATAGGTTTGGTAGGGTCAGAGACGCTGTATATTTCATAGCAATCGTCTGTTGCTACAAAAAAGATACCATTGATGACAGGAGAAGGCTCTTGCTTAAATTCGTCTGCTATCAAGACCTTACCTTTGACACTAACTAAGCCCCAATTGTCACTTTTGCTATCTTTAAATGGATAATACTCAGGAACATTTTCAACAACATCCCCGCTACAAGATACAAGAACAAGTCCAAGTATCCAAAACAATAAATAATAATGTTTCATAGTTTTAATTAATTGTTAATTTTAGTTACTTTTATATAGGTTTACTGAATAAATACTCTTAAAGGATTAGCAAGAATAGATTCTACTTTATTTCTTCGACTTAAGAAATGCTCTAGCCTCACTGTGCCCTTGTTCTGCTGCCTTTTTTATCCAAGAAATCGCTTCTTTAGCATCTTGGGTAATACCTTTCCCTTCATAATAACAACGAGCTAGGTTGTATTGAGCATCGGCTAATCCTTGCTCCGCTGCCAGTTTCCACCATTTAACAGCATCAGTGTAGTCAATATCTACTCCTATGCCTTTATAATAACAATAGCCCAAGTTGTGTTGAGCATTGGCCAAACCTTGTTCAGCAGCCATTTTCCACCACTTAATTGCTTCCATATAGTTAATGTCAACTCCTTCGCCTTTGCAATAGCAATAACCCAAATTGTATTGTGCAATGGCAAATCCTTGTTCTGCTGCCTTCTCCCACCACCTCACAGCTTCCGTAAAATCTTGCATGACACCAATTCCTTCAGAATAGCAATGACCCAGATTGTATTGAGAACTTATATCTCCTTGCTTAGCGGCCATTCTCATCCATTTCACGGCCTCTGCATAATCTATGTCAACTCCTTGGCCATTGAAATAAATATCACCCAACTTGCTTTGAGCTATGACATGTCCCTGCTCAGCGGCATTCCGCCACCAATACACCGCCGTTGGATAGTTTATATCAACTCCATCTCCTTCGAAATAGATATTACCCAGCCCGAATTGAGCATCAGCATGTCCCTGCTCAGCGGCCTTATTCCACCATTTAATAGTCTCATAGTCGTATATTCCATAATAAATCTTTCCTAACCCGTATTGAGCACCAGCATGTCCGTGCTCAGCTGCCTTCTTCCACCATTTCTCAGCCTCAATATAGTCCATATCTACTACCTCGCCTTCGTAGTAGATATCTCCCAGTTTGTACTGAGCATTGACATATCCCTGCTCAGCGGCCTCAGTCAACCATTTCACAGCCTCGTGTCCGTCTATATCAACTCCTTGACCGGCGTAATAACAAAGGCCTAAATTATATTGTGCTGTGGCAGACCCCTGATCGGCAGCCTTTCTCCACCATTTAACGGCCTCAGTATAGTCTACATTAACGCCTCTTCCTTTGAGATAACAGAAACCAAGCTTGCTTTGGGCATACTCATCTCCCTGTTCTGCGGCCCTCTTAAACCATTTAAAAGCCTCTGAATAGTCTTTTATGATACCCATTCCTTCGTAATAAAAATGACCAAGATTCCTTTGTGCATCAACATGTCCTTGCTCAGCAGCTTTTCGATACCAAATCGCAGCTTTGCTGTAATCTTGTGTTACCCCCTGGCCATTTTCATAGCAAAGTCCAAGATTGAATTGAGAACTCGAATAGCCTTGCTCCGCAGCTTTTCGATACCATCCTACAGCTAAGGTATAGTCAATATCTACCCCTTTCCCACTATAGAAACAATTTCCCAACCTATTTTGCGAAAAAACATTACCTTGCTCTGCTGCCTTCTGCCACCATTTTACAGCTTCAGATTCATTCTTTACGGCACCCTGTCCCAAATAATAACACAAGCCCAAATTATTCTGTGCATCGGCATGACCTTGTTCTGCAGCTTTCTTGTACCAACCAAAGGCTTCATTGTAGTCCTGGATTACTCCATTACCAAAACAATAGCAATCTCCAAGGTTATTTTGAGCTACATCATATCCTTGCTCCGCAGCTTTTCGATACCATTTCACCGCCTCTATGGCATCTCGACTCACCCCTTTTCCAAGGTCAATGCAATAACCTAGATTGTTCTGTGCTGCAGCATAACCTTGCTCCGCAGCTTTCTGATACCATTTTATTGCCTCGA
>Ga0247608_10003755_pt1 | contig 17494 bp, 20 predicted proteins | sample 176DNAGHGlowgp2_FD_193490 | JGI IMG/M metagenome (GOLD analysis project Ga0247608, IMG submission 193490) | Sheep rumen microbial communities from Palmerston North, Manawatu-Wanganui, New Zealand - 1766 DNA GHGlow gp2 | ecosystem: Host-associated > Mammals > Digestive system > Stomach > Rumen ... | reverse complement strand
TTCTCTTTCACGTAAGAAACGAAGTGGGTCAATAACATCTGGATCATCTTTACATAGGTCTATTAGTTTTTCATAAGTTGCTCTTGCCTTTTGTTCGGCTGCTAAATCTTCTTGTAAATCAGCAATTGGGTCACCTTTAACAGCTAATACAGATGCAGTAAATGGATAACCAGCTGCTGCTTGAGGGTAAACACCCCAGCCATGATCAGTATAATAATCACCAAGTCCTGCTTTTTTCAATTCTTCAGGGCATACTCCATCAGTTAATTGATGAACAATAGTTCCAACCATTTCCAAGTGAGCCAATTCCTCAGTACCAATATCATTTAAAATAGCCTTAGCTCTTTCATCAGGCATACCAAATCTTTGAGATAAATATCTTAGAGAAGCGGCAAGTTCGCCATCAGGACCACCATATTGACTAATTATAAACTTAGCCAACATAGGATTTTTACATTTAATTTTAATAGGATATTCTAAAACTTTATTATAAGTCCACATATTATTTGCACTCTCCTTCCCAAGGCCAAGGACCTTCAAGCCATCTCCATTTTTTACATGGATACATTATAGATAAAGGTCCATATACCTTTTGATATTGATCTTCCAAAGCTTTAAATCTTTTTGCATATTCATTATGCAAACAAAGAGCTTTTTCATCATCTGGATGAGTATCAAGGTATAAACCAAGCTCAATTATGGCAAATCTATAACATTTCAATTGTTTCTTTAATTCTTCCATAGTAGCCTCATTTGCATTATTATTTGGCATATTATTTAATTCAAATTCATATTTGCAGGTACATGCACAATCCCTTTGGTTAGGGCACATACCGCAGTCACACTTATCATTACAGTCCATTATCTATTGCACCCCTTTCCAATTTTATTTGTAGCTTTTATAAACTCTATTTCTTCAATACTTTGACATGGAACATAAGGACTAACAAGTTCAGGGAAGATAGTTCCCATTTTTAGCCCAACACAAGGTTTAAATGTTTCATCCATATATTGATAAGGAACATAGCTTTGTGCTAAAGTTGCGTTTTCTGGAAATACAGGCATACTTTCATCAAAACCACAACTGCATGAATATTCATCATTGTCAAATGCTGATAATGTGTTAGCATTATCACAAACATCTTCTAATATGTCAGAAATATCTTCATTGTTCATATTTGGACATTTGTTACAATGACAATGCTTATGATTTCTTCTATACATACATTTTCCTCCTTTTTTGTATTGTATAGTACATAATATGATAGAATTTGACAAAATGTTAAAAAAGAAAAACAGAACCTTAGTAAAGGTTCTGTTTTCTTTTAAATTTAACTCATGACATGAATAGTTCAGCTTCTCTTCCGAGAACCTGCACTATGTCAGTATGTGCAGTGCCTGTCAGATAATCCTGACTAAGTACTACAACAAGGTACTGATTATCGATGATAGCGCAGTCAGATGCACTATTGTAGCTAGTGCCGTCACACCAACCAGATTTGTGCAGATAATTGTGCCAATTGTCCATTCCCTGTACGAGATAGCAGTATGCTGTGTTAGAGAGCATCTGCTGAAGAGTGGTGGAGTAATAGCTTCCACTATTAATATACTGATAAATAGAGAGCCACTCATTTTTCCTTTGCTCTACTGATACCGTACCATACTGCAGTCCATAAAGCTGCTGTCCGCCAATAGAATTAAGGAATACCTGGTATCCGTCAAGAGAAAAACGTGAAACAAGAATGTTGTAGGCAGTATTATCAGATATTGACAACAACTGGTTCAGCAAATACGCAATTGTGTATTCTGATCCTATTGCATCATTTTTGATATTACCACTGCCATCATTTCTCATTCCATCCTGGTACTGCAATTTTTCGCTCCAAATGTCGATTCCTTCAAGTTCACAACATTTCAGAACATACATTGCGTAAGGCGCCTTAACAGTGCAAGCACCTGAAATAGGTGAGTAAGTATTATACTCAAATAATGGAGTACCATCTAATGAGTAAATACCCATTGCAATTGTTGAGCCGAGGAACTCAGCTTCAAAGCTTTTGATAGTATTAAGAATGTCAGCTGCTGTTTCAACATCATAGTTAGTATAAACATTCTCAATAGGTGTGGTTTCGTCTGAAATAGTTTCATCAGAAAGCTCGACGAAAGGAGATTCTTCAGAAACAGAAGTGTTATCCACAGTAGTTGAATCTTCAGTAGCGGGAGTATCCTCGGTAACAGAATTATCCTCGGTAACAGAAGTATCTTCGGTGACAGAATTATCCTCGGTAACAGAGATATTTTCAGTAACAGGAGAATCTTCAACAACTGGGATTTCCTCGTAATCTGTTTCGTCAGAAAGTTCCACAAAAGGAATATCTTCGGCAGACGAAACTTCAGGTTTAATATAACCTTCCTTAGGAATCTTTAAAACTAATCCAGGATAAATGAAATCTTCAAGAGATTTACCATTATATGCTGCAAGATTTTCAGGTGTGATACCAAATTTTTCTGCGATGCCATAAAAGCTGTCATTTTCAACAACTGTGTAATATGTATCTTTAGAAGAGGGAGTGGTATCACGAAGTATTTCATCCAATACAGCATCGTGATTAGGAATAATCAGCTGATCGCCGGGTAGTATTATGTCATTAAGTGACATAGTATTAGCCAAAGCAATTTCTTCAGCAGAAATTCCATATTTTTCACCGATAGTTGATAAACAATCGCCACTTATAACTGTATAGATATCAGCGATTTTATTTTCCGGTATGGATATTGACTGTGGCTTTCTGTTTACCTGTGGAATGAAATTGATGTTGTCATTTGACTGTTGAGGCTGCTGAATCTCATCTGAATTATCTGAAATAATGTCATTAGAAATAGCATTGTTTTCAGAGTTTTCAGCAGTACTGGGTGTGGATACGTTTTCCTGAATGCTAGAAACTGAAGGTTTCTCATTCTGAGTAGGGGTAGGAGTAGAATTTGAATTAGATTCAGTTGAATTTGCTCCTACATTTGTTCCTTTGTTTGTTTCGGCAGGTGCAGCATTATTGGATGTACTCTCGTTCATCTGAACCTGGGATGTAGTAGTTGTTGTGGTAGTAGTTGTTGTAACATTTTCAGGTATAACATGAGTACCAACGATTTCACCATTTTCTATAATAGTATTTGGTGAAGCAACATATTCCCGGGTAGCTGCTTCTGTTACTGCTTCAATTGTCAATGTTTCGTATGTTGTGGTTGTTTTGTTAGATTCCTTTATAGTACCACTTTGGATATGTGGTTCTGTATATGAAGGAGTCTCTAATGATGTTGATGTAACATCTTGTTTTCCTTGGCATGAAGTTACAACAGGCGTAACTGTCATTGCGGCTGCCATTGCGAATAACATACCTTTTTTCATGATTTTTTCCTCCGTAAAAATTTTAGTGTTATAAGCCAAAACAAAATTGGCTTAAAATATATAAATGCGTAATATTATTATACCATATTTTATGTAAAATTGCAACTTTGCATAGAATAATGGAATGAACTGTGAAAATAAAAATATAATTCACAAAGAATTCACAAAATAGTTATATTTTGGAAATAAAACTTGCATAAAATTAATAATATAAAAAGAAATATTTTAAGGAGGCGGATTAATATAAGTAGTTTGAATTTTCAAAATGAAATGTCAATAAAAGGGAATAAAATTGATGTTAATGAAAAAGGAATTACAATAAATGAATTAATGCCAATTGAAATAAAAAATAAAGAATTTGATTTGCTTATGGGTATGTATAAACGTGCTTCTAATCAAGTTCTTGAAATGCTAAATGGAGTAAATTGTGAATATAAAAATATATTCAAAAAAGATATAATTAATCATATAATATCAAGAATTAAAGCACCAAAAAGTATTTTAAATAAAATGAAGAATAAAGGGTTAGAATTAAATTATAAAAATTTAGTAAACAATATAAATGATATAGCAGGTGTAAGAGTTATTTGTTCTGACAAAGAAGATATATATGCTATGGTAAATATTATAAAAAAAGTTCCTAATTGGAATTTAATAATAGAAAAAGACTATATACAAAATTCTAAAAAAAGTGGTTATTCAGGATATCATATGATAGTTGAGGTACCTGTCAGAATTGAAGAAACAGATTCTAAAGAAAGTCATTATTTAAGTAATTTAATTTTTGTAAAGGTTGAAATTCAAATTAGAACAATTGCTATGGATTTTTGGGCAACACATGAGCATAAAATAAAATACAAAACTGAAAAAAAATTATCTTTTTTGGATTCGAAAAAACTAATACTGTATGCAAAAGTTATAAATATAATTGATAATAAATTTGCTAAAATGAGTAAAAAACATAATATAAGTGAATACATATAAAATGGGGACGGAGAAAATTTTTAAATCTTTAAAATTTTCTTCGTCCTTGATTTAATAGAATAAATAAAAACTCCTTGGAAAGAATAATAAAAATGCTAGAAATGAAAGGAACGTAGATAAAAATGTTTTTACCAAAAGGAGTTTATTATGAAAAAGATGCTGAAAATTATGAACTTGGAAAAAGGTTGTTAAATCAATACAAAAAAAATGGAGTTCCATGTTATGAAATAGAAAATCATAATAATATTGAAGAAATGCGAACAAAACAGAATTCTGAATTCAGAAATATGAAACAGAATATTATTATAGGAGTACGAAAAACACATAAATATGTTGAAAATCACAAAGTTTCAGATTATCTTGTGCCATACACATCATCACGGTTGTATAGCAATGTGCTTGTATTGTTATTTAGTTTGTAATTTTAATAAATGTTCATATTTAAGGTTGTTTGTAAATAGAGAGGAAATGCTAGATAAAATAATTAAAACTACAAATAAATCAGATAAAGAACTAGTATTTGAAATAGGAAGCAATAGTGATTTAGTTTTAGAAAACATGATAACTCGGAAATTTAGTATGGACTATTGAAAATTTTGTGGCTAAAGCTAAAAAGGGAAAACTGACATTTCCAACTAAATTCGATATGGTTGATTCTTTATTAGAGTTAGATCATCAAGGAAAAATAATAGTTAGAATGAGTGTTAATCCTCAGGAAGTTATAAGCAAAATTGAAATTCGGTACATCTCCTTTAAAAAACAGGGTTGAAGCAATAAATAAACTGAAAAAAGCGGGATATCCTGTTGGAATTTTAATTGCTCCGGTTGTGTTAGTTGAAAATTGGAAAGATAAATATGAAGAATTGGTCAAATATTTACAAGAAAACTTAAGTGATGAAGTAAAAAAAGATGTTTTCTTTGAAATTATTTTTATGACATATAGCTATGTTCATAATGCAATAAATCAAGAAGCATTTCCTGATGCTATAAATTTGTATGATAAAGACTTGATGATGGTTAGAGGTAGAGGTAGGTATATGTATAAAAAAGAGATTAGGGAGGATGGGAGTAAGTTTTTTGAGGGGATTATGAAGAAGTATTTTCCTGATAATGAGATTAAGTATATTGTGTAGGAAATATAAATGTCATTTAATAAACTTGCATATTATGTAAAATAGTGATATAATACTGGTTAATATATGGTAAAGGGCCATATTTGAAAACACTTATCACGCCAATTGGCAGAAAGGGAAAGTTATGATTATTCTAAATCAAAAAAGTGGAGATATTCGGGTACAAAAGATAACTCCATCAAACGTCAACATTAGGGCAATCGAGTTAATCCTTTCAGAATATGTAGGTGAAGCTCTTGCTACGAATTTAGCTCAGATGTATATAAGCTTAATTGCCGGAAGAAACGATATGTTGATTATCGAAAAAAGTTCAGAAGTAAAGGAATTAGAAGATTGTTTTGGAGTACATTTAAAAACATGTGATGAATTTACAAAATTCAAAGATGCATTAAGATCTGCTGGATTAAAAGAGGAAAAGGCATATCAATGCGCAATTTCAACTTTTATGGCTCCAGAAGATTTTGAAACTGTACACAACAATCTGATGCGTAAGAAAAAAGAAGAACTTGAAGTAGCGCAAAGAATAGCTAGTGAACCTCCAACATGGATACCTAATGGATATAAACATATTGGTGGAAATATGTTGACTGGCATAGTTATTGCTGACAAGTACGGAAACGAGTTTACCTATATTCCATATATGGATATTTATGTATCTAGATATGAAATAAGTGAAGGTGAATATGGATGGGGAAGATCTGTTGCAGGTGAAAAAGCTTGGGTAAATATTAAATACAAGCGGGCTTTGAAGGTTGCAAAAGAATTTGATCCAAATTCAAATTCAGATTTACTTACCAGTATATCAAGAATAAAGGAATCGGTTTTCAGAAAAACAGGAATTGAATTTCCAAGTGTTGTATATAATGGAAAGGTTGAACTTCGTACTGGAGCAATGCCAGAAAACATGATATATAATATTGATTGCCTTGTAGGAAATCATTATTGTATATTAAAAAGCAAAAATCCAAGACAGCATGTCAGGGTTGGAGGTACTGCTTATATAAAGAAACATGATGATTATTTCATTTATGAAGATGAACATGAATTCACTAATGTACCAAATAATGCCACTGGATTCAGAATTTGCCTTTCAAGAGATTAATGATAACAGATGGGAGGTCTGCTAAATAGCAGGCCTCTTTTTTATTCTACTCTAATGTATGTTCGAAAAAATAAAAAAATTCGAATACGCAGTCAAACCATTGCATAAATTACAAACTTATGAGATAATACATTCAAATTGAAAAGGTGAAGGGCGGTATTAAAATGAAATTAAAGAAAATTTATGACGCTGAAAAATTTAATAATATTAGAGATATAATGGCTAATGCGGTTAAATTATATCCAAATAATATTGCATTTAAAATAAAACATAAAGAAGGAAAAAATGTTTCTTACACAGACATTACATATACAGATTTTCAAAAGGAAATCAATGAATTTGGTGCTGGTTTAATGGCTTTAGGTTATAAAGATAAGAGAGTTGCTGTAATTGGTAAAAACAGCTATCCATGGGCTCTTACTTATTGCACAGTTTTAAGTGGATTGGGTGTGCTAGTTCCATTAGATAAAGGTTTACCAGAAGCAGAAATAGAGTTATCTTTAAGAAGAAGCAAAGCAGAAGTTATTGTATTTGATAAAGAATATGAAGAAATAATTAATAGAATATTACAAAATGGTACAACATCATTAAATAAGTGTATTTGTATGACAGATACTGACATAGAAGGATTTACAACAATTGAAGTTGTTGAAAAAATAGGAAAAGATGAATTAGCAAAAGGAAATAATGAATACCTAAACACTGAAATAGATTGCAAAAAAATGGCAGCAATTATATTTACATCTGGAACTACATCTATGGCAAAAGCTGTAATGCTTTCACAAGAGAACATTGCAAGTAATATATATAATTTAAATTGTGTTGAATATATAGATCCAACAGATATTAATATGGCATTTTTGCCATTTCACCATACATTTGGTTCAACAGGGTTATTGTTATTCATGTCAAGAGGTGCAACAAATGTATTTTGTGATGGCTTAAGACACATTCAAGATAATATGAAGGAATATCACGTATCATGCTTTGTTTGTGTACCATTATTAATAGAATCAATCTATAAAAAAGTAATGCATCAAATTGAAAAACAAGGTAAAATGAAGAAATTCCAAACAGGAATGAAGATAAGCAAATTTTTATTGAAATTCAAAATTGACATTCGTAAAAAATTGTTTAAAGAGATTTATGATAATCTAGGAGGAAACCTAAGATTTGTAGTAAGTGGTGCATCTGCTATTGACAGAACAGTTGCTGAAGGATTCAATGATTTAGGATTTTTAACTGTTCAAGGTTATGGATTAACTGAAACAGCACCAGTTTTGGTTGCTGAAAATGTAAAAAATATCAGATATGGTTCAATAGGACTTCCATTACCAGAAGTTGATATAAAAATAGATAATCCAAATGAAGAGGGAATAGGTGAAATTATTGCTAAAGGTCCTAATGTAATGCTTGGATATTATGAAGACGAAGAAGCTACAAACGCAGTAATAGATAAAGATGGATGGTTCCATACAGGCGATTTAGCATATATGGATAAAGATGGATTTATATTTATAGCAGGAAGACAAAAGAATGTTATAGTATTGAAAAATGGTAAAAATGTTTATCCAGAAGAGTTAGAACAATTAATTAGTGATCTTCCATATGTTGCAGAAAATATGGTATTTGGAATGCCTAAAGACGATGATTTGGTTGTTTCTGTTAAGATTGTTTATAATGAAATATATGTTAAACAAACATATGGAGATATTAGTGAAGATGAATTAAAAGAGATTATTTGGAAAGATGTTAAGGATATTAATAGTAGATTGACCACTTATAAACATATTAAGAATTTGATTATTACAAATGAGCCTATGATTAAGACTACTACAGCTAAGGTTAAAAGATTTGAAGAAATGAAGAAGATGAATGAGAACAAAAAATAAAAAAGACGCTTTATAGCGTCTTTTTTTTATTAATTTAAATTATCTAAAATTCCAGGTAACATTTGTTTCTTTCTAGAAACAACATTTTCCAATAAAGCTGTGTTATTATCAAGAGTAACACCATATGCTTTTTCTACAACAGCTGAATCATTTCCTAAAGAAATAATTTTTGAATTTGAATTAATAATATCTGTTGCAGCAAACATATATAAGTCTAAGTTATCTTTCTTGATTTCATCATTAATTGCAGCTTCAAAATAAACTTTATCTTTGAAAATACTGTCTAAGTCAGCAGTATTTACTTGAGCTATTTTAAATCTTTTACCATCTTTTTCAAATAATTTACTATCTATGTTAATAATTTCAGCAGGTGTAAATTCACTTAAATCTGTACCAGCTTTTAATAAATCTGTACCATAAACTTCAACATCAACACCAGCAATATTAGCTAATTTTTCAGCGATAGCTTTATCTTCAGCTGTACATGTTGGTGATTTGAATAATAATGTATCAGAAATGATGGCACTAAGCATCATTGTAGCAATTTCTTTTGAAATTTCTACTTCATTTTCTTTATACATTTTATATAAAACTGTTGATGTACATCCAACTGGTTCTGCTCTGTAATATAATGGAGCAGAAGTAGAAAAGTTAATTGCGTGGTGGTCAACAATTTTTTGAACTTTTGCGTTTGCTAAGTTGTTAACACTTTGTGTTGATTCGTTGTGGTCAACTAATATTATGTTTTGACCATCAGCTATATCTTCTATTAATTCTGGTCTTTCAATTCCTAAATAATTAAATACATATTCTGTTTCTTTGTTGATGTTTCCTAAACGAACAGCTTTTGCATTATTTCCTAATTTGTTTTCTAAGTTTGCCATTACCATTGCAGACATAATAGCATCTGTGTCTGGATTTTTGTGTCCAAATACTAATGTTTCATTAAATAAATTTCCCATTTTATTATCTCTCCTTTTTTCTTTTATAAATGAGTAGGTTCAAGTAGCTAGCTTCATTTATTTATTAATTTTATTATTTGTTTTCATAAAATTATCACTTTTTTATTATAGCATATTTTGGCAAAATAGTCAACAATTTACATAATATAATAGATGTGATGCTTGACAAATCAACATTAAGAGTATATAATAATAAACATTCGCTTAAAGCAAATATAATATGAAAGGAAGATTTTTAATGCGAACAAAAATACCTATGAGTTACATGTGTAATCACTTTGGAGTTGAAAAAACTCAAATCCGGGTAATCTTTTCAGAGCTTTTAGGCTCAGATGTACTTAACGCGCTGGAGGGAAGATTTAAAAATCTTGGACAGTTGGCAGAAGCATCAGACAAAGATATACTTTCAATTCCTGGTATCGGAGAAAAAACACTCAAAGATATTAAGGAAGAAATGTATGTTTATTTTAAAAAACTTTGTCAAAAGGATGAGCTTACAAAGATGCCAGCAAATATTTCTCCAGCAAGAAGACTTGCATATGCTGATCTCATTAATGAGGCAAATTTAGTATCTTGTACAATCAAGAAAATTGATAAATGTCTGAACAAACTGCCAAAAGATGAGAGAAAGTATATAAAAATGTCGTTTGGATTAAAGAGTGGACATAGGAAAACGCTGAAGGAAATCTCAAACGAACTGGAAATTCCGGTTTGTGAATTAGATGAGTATAGAGTAAAGGTGTTAAAGCATCTTTGTGATATAGCTCATAAATAATGACAAAAGGCCTTGCTGATTGCAGGGCCTTTTTAGTACATAATTCGACAACATTAGAATCTTGACATGAACGGATTATTGTATTATAATAATATGTATCACTTTTAAAAATAATGCAGAAAGGAATGATTACTATGCGTATAAAAGTGAAGTTGAGACCACTAGTAGAACTTTTCCATCTTGAAAATATTGCCGTACGGGAAGTTTTCAATGGTATTCTGAGCGAAGAACTTATGAATAAAATTGAAGATAAGTATCCAACATTAGGTGCTTATCAGGAGGCAGAAAAAAGGGAATTGGTTTCTATAACAAACAGCAAGTTATATGAGGCTATGAAAGAGGCGATAAGTAACTATGTGGAAGAGCGGATAATAGAATCTTCCTATGTAACTGAAGCTGAATACATTCCCATGCCGATGAGGGTAGCTTACGGAAAGCTTGCCTCTGATTTAGAATTGTATTTTTACCCAATTCTGAAGCTTCAGGGCGGTATAATGAAACTTTCTAATGATGAAAAGATTTTTCTTGATATGTACTATTGTCTCAATGGAGAATCAAAAGTAGAGGAATCAGAAATATCGAAAAAAATTAATTTGAAGATTTCGGTTGATGAGTACAAGAAGAATGTGTTAAAGAAACTTCTTCAGAAAATCAACTAATCATTCCCAAAGGGCTTTGCATGTGCAAAGCCCTTTTTCTTTAATTTAATCACAAATAAATAGTTGATATTTCAAAAAAAATGCAGTATAATATTGCATAAGTATCAACTACTTAAATAACAATATATAAAAAAGGAGGAGTCTTAATGAAAATTTACAATTCATTAACAAGAAAAAAAGAAGAATTTATACCAATTGAAAAGGATAACGTGAAGATGTATGCATGTGGAATTACAGTATATGATGATTCACATATTGGCCATGCAAGAGCGTCAATTACGTATGATATGATATGTTGTTATTTAAGATTTTTAGGATACAAAGTTAAATATGTAAGAAATTATACAGATGTTGACGATAAAATCATTGCAAGAGCAAATGCTTTAAACATGAATGCTTTAGATTATTCTGAAGACAGAATTAGAGCAGCAGAAGAAGTTTTTGCAAAGCTTGGAGCAGATTTTCCAGATATAAAATGTAAAGCATCTGAAAATATAGATAATATAATAGATTTTGTAAGTAAATTAATTGAAAAAGGTTATGCATATCCAACTGAAAAAGGTGATGTATATTACAGTGTTAAGAAATTCAAAGATTATGGAAAATTATCAAACATAAATACAGATGATTTATTAAATGGAGTTAGAAAAGATGTTGAAGAAGGAAAACAAGATCCATTAGATTTTGCTGTATGGAAAGCTGCAAAACCAGGAGAAATTTCATGGAAATCTCCATGGGGAGAAGGAAGACCAGGATGGCATATTGAGTGCTCATGCATGGTATTACATAACTTAGGTGAAACAATAGATATACATGGTGGAGGAAAAGATTTAATATTCCCACATCACGAAAATGAAATTGCACAAAGTGAAGCATTAACAGGTAAACCACTTGCAAATTACTGGATTCATAATGGATTAATCAAAATCAATGGACAAAAAATGAGTAAATCTCTTGGAAATTCTTTAACAATAAAAGAAGCTCTAGCGTTATATAATCCAGAAGTTGTAAGATATGCAATAGTTTCAAAAAGCTATTCATCAGATATAGATTTAGGTGAAAGCGAATTTGCTTTAGCAGAAAAACATTTATATTATTTCTATAATACAATGAATGCTATTGATAAGTTCTTAGCTCAAAACACTGAAATGAAAGAAGTAGCAAATGAAGTTGCAGATGGGATTGAAGCTAAATATAGAGAAGCAATGGATGACGATTTCAATACACCAGTTGCTGTTGCTGAATTATTTGCAGATTTTAAATATGTTAATAATTTGTTAAAAGATAATAAAGTTCCAGCAGATGAAAAAGCGTATATTTTGAATAAAATTAAGAGTGAAATTGTGAGATTATATAACATCATGGGATTGTTTAAAGAAGATGTTCAAGGGTTAATTGATGATTTGAAGAACAAGTATATTAATAAACTTGGATTGGATGTTGCTGAAATTGAAAGAAAGATTGAAGAAAGAGCAACTGCTAAATTAGAAAAGAATTATGAGTTAGCTGATAAAATTAGAAGTGAACTTGATGAAAATGGAATTCTTTTGAATGATTCTAAAGAGGGAACTACTTGGGATATTAAAGAATTGATTTAATTTTAAATTAAAAGAATTTTATGTATTGTACGATAAAAATGGAAGTGTTCGTGAATTATTTTCAAAGAATAAATATGAGTACATTGGTTATAAAAAATTGTATAAAAAACCTCTCTTTCTGATTCAGAAAGAGAGGTTTTGCAAATTTTACCAAGAAACAAGCTTTACTCTGATGCCAATAATCTCGCCATTTTCATTAGGAAAAAGTCCTACGAGTACGGTTAAATCACCATACTGCAGTGAAAAAACGGAATAGCATCCACTTGATGCCGAAGGAACAAGAGTCATTCTAAACATAATGTCTTCTAAACTAGGGACAAAACGTCTTTCCTCGCGAATAGCATCCTGGATTCTTATTGCGGTTTTTGCATCAAACATAAATTCCTCCTTGGGTAGTAAACCCGGTTAAAAAATGTGAATACGTATGAGTAAAACGGAGTAATGATGTTTTACATAACTATATTATACATAATTTCAGTCAAACTGTCAAATTATGTAAAGTGACAACAGAGAAGTATATACTCTTGAAAAGAAATAAAAAGTATGTTATAAGTAAGTCAACAAGCCATACACTAATTTCAACAATTGATAATTCTATATGAAAGGGGAGAAATCCTAATGAAACTCATACTTCCAGATTACGATTTCAAGTTTGAAGATGGATTGGCTGAAATCAAAGATGGAAAGCTATATATCTACAAACCGGGTTCATTCAAAGAAATAATGTATAAGTTAACGTATATGATTTATGGTAATGACGAATGCTATTTTTGCCATAGAAAATTGCAGACTAATATGTTAGAACTTGATAATTCCAAGTATTTTTCACAAATTACTTTAGATCACCTTATTCCACAAGACTTTGGTGGCCCAACAATCACAAATAATTTGCGTCCAGCATGTAGTGATTGCAATAGCTCCAAAGGGAATATGTATCCTGATGAATTTGATGAATACAAAAAATTTAATGGAAAGAAAGATAAGGCATCTAAGGTCGAAAAAAGAAAGTTTAAGGAATCTTTAAGACTGAAACAAGAGCGGAGAAGATTTGGAGAAATTGAATCTGTTAATGAAGAGTGGTATTCTGATGAGCTAATTCGAAACATTTACGTTAATTTTTGGATTACTGAACCTCTTGGAGTTATGTACAAAAAGCAGGAAAGGTTCTTCAAAAACTATAAGAGACTACCAAAGCCAATTGTAATCAGTCAAAACCGATTTTTACTGGATGGATTTAACACAATATTGCTTGGAAAGTATAATTTCGGTGACAAGAAAATCAAAATCATCATTTTGGAAAATGTGTATTTTATGGGATTTCCATAAGATTAAGTGATGAAAAACACAAAAAACAAGACAATTTAGCACGAATTGTAAAGTGGTAAATTGTCTTTATTTTTTATTGCAAAAGGGTGGACAATTTTAATAATTATCTATATAATAAAATCATAATAATTTATGGAGGTGAATAAAATGAAGAAAACTTTAAAAGTATCTGCACTTTTAATGATAGTAGCAATAATGTTAGTATCTTTAACAGGATGTTTCAAAAATAAAATAGTTGCAACTAAACACACAGATGCTGAAAATTCTATGGTTGGAGCTTATGATGAGAAAATAGAAATTACTTTCAAGAAAGATAAAGCTGATAAAATGGTATGGACAATGGAATTTGAAGATGAAGAAACAGCTGAAAAAATGTCATCTTTATATGATGGATTAGTTAAAAATGCTGATATTGACCAAAAAGGTAAAAAAGTAGTTGTTACATTCAAGACTGAAGATATTGCTAAGCAAAATGATATGAAAGAAGAAGATTTGACAAAAGAAAAACTAATTGAAAAATTAGAAGAAGATGGTTACACAGTAAAAAAATAAATTTGTCTAAAAGACGTTAGAATTAAATTCTAATGTCTTTTTTATATAAAAACTATTGACATAATTTGAACCAACAATTATAATATCTCCTTGTAGAGAGATACCTGTTCCCATTCCGAACACAGAAGCCAAACTCTAAAATTTAACTAGAGGAGGATTTAGCATGGATAAGGAAACATTTTTAGAAGAGGAAAAAAAGCTAAAAAGTACGGTAGCTAAAATTACAGAAGAAGAAACATCCATTGAAGACACATTGAGTAAAGCTGACATGAATTATGACATGGAAAACCTTGCAAAAGGTCAAGTTTTACAAATGTATGTTAACAAACTGGCAAATATGAAAAAGTTAAAAAACACACCATATTTTGCAAGAATGGATTTTCAAGAAAAAGAAAAAAACAAAGAAACATTTTACATTGGTAAGTTATCAGTTCTAGATAGCAAAACACTGGAGCCAATAGTAGTTGACTGGAGAGCTCCAATTTCAAATCTTTATTACGAAGGTAAAATTGGCAAAGCAAGTTACAAATCATTAGGAGAGAAAATTGAAGGAGAGATATTTCTTAAAAGACAGTATGTTATTGAAAATCAAAAGCTTAAGAAATATGTTGACATCAATGTTACAGGAAACGATGAATTACTTCAAAATGCCCTAGAAGAAAAAGCAGACGACAGATTAAAAAACATAGTTGCAACAATTCAAGATGAGCAAAACAGAATTATAAGAGCGCCAATTAATTCACCTTTAATAGTTCAAGGTGTTGCCGGTAGCCGGAAAGACTACTATTGCACTTCACAGAATAGCGTATTTAATCTATAATTATGAAAAAGAATTTAGACCAGATGAATTCATGATTATAGCACCAACGAAATTTTTTCTAAACTATATTTCCAATATACTTCCAGATTTAGGAGTTAATGATGTAAAACAATATACATTCGAAGATTTTGCTTATGATGTTATTGGTAAAAGATTGAAGATTTCTGACAATAATGAGAAATTGGTTATGATTGTTAACAATGATATAGCCAAGGAATATCAAGGAAAAGTAGATGTTATTTTGCAGGAATCAAAGTTTAAATCATCAATTGGTTTTAAGAATGTTATTGATGATTATTTAAAGTACATTGAAGATAATTTCATACCAAAAGAAAATTTTTGCTATGGCGACAGAATAATAATGAGTTATGAAGATATTAAAGAGTTATTTATTAATACATATAGCATGTATAATTTTTCAGCAAGGATAAATGAAATCGAAAAAAATCTTACTTATGAGTTTAGGAAAAAGTCAGATGAGATTTTAGATGAATTGAAGAAAAAGAGAAGCTTGGCTGTGGAAGGACTTTCAGGCAACGAACGTGTTGAGGTTTATGAGCACTTTGAAAAAGAGATTAAGCTGATTGAGAAAGATTATAAGAAGATAGTTAAAGAATATTTGAAGAAAATGCCTAATAAGAGTTGCTTGGATTATTATGGAGAATTTTTGAGACATTTGGGGACGGACTTTAAAAGTCTCAAAATTGAGACATTTGGGGACGGTCTTAAATGTTTCAAAAATGAAACAAAACAGGACCGTCCCGGAAAGTCTCAAGATGTTTCATTAGAAGTCACAGAATATCTAAAACAATCAACACTTGAAAATCTAAGTAAAAACGAAATTGCATTTGAGGATTTGGCACCACTTATGTATCTTCAATATAAAATTAACGGAATAAAAGAAAAGGCAAGAGTGAAGCATGTTGTAATAGATGAGGCGCAGGATTATGGAGAGTTTCAGTTTGATGTTTTGAAAACAATTTTAAATAGTAATTCTATGACAATTTTAGGAGATATAGCCCAAGGGGTTCATTATTACAGAGGAATTGAGAACTGGCAAAGATTTATAGATGTTGAGTTTTCAGATGTTGATGCGACATATACGACTTTGAAGAAAACATACAGAACAACAAAGGAAATAATGGATGTTGCAAATTCGGTAATAAGCAAATTGCCAGATTATGAAAAAGAATTTATTGTGCTAGGAGAACCAGTTATTGATAGGAAAGACTCAATTAATATTCAGAAAAAAGAGAATATGAAAGATCTAGTAGAAGCGGTAAATGAGAGGATTAATGAGTATCTTGATAATAATTACAAATCAATAGCAATCATTGGAAAAGATATGAGTGAATGTAAGGAACTTCAGAAGAATCTTAGCAAAATAAGAAATGATGTAAAATTAATTCAAGGTAAAGACTCGGAATATAATGCCGGAATTTCAATTGTTCCATCATATCTAGCAAAAGGATTAGAGTTTGATTGTGTAATTATTGCAAATGCTAACAATGAAAAATATACTAATAGTAGCTTGGATATTAAGTTATTATATGTTACAATTACAAGAGCTATGAGCAAATTGGATGTATTTTATATTGGAGAAAAATCGGATTTGTTGAATTAAAATTTGGATGTAGATAATTTTAAATTTTTAAAACAGGGGAACGTGGAAGGAGTATAGCGAGATGGGTGAGATTGAAAAAAGAGATTTATATGATAAAAATAGAAATTTAACAGGAGAGACAATATACAAGGGAGAGGAAATTCCTGAAGGGAAATACATAAATGTAGTTTTAGTTTTTATACAGAATTCAGAAGGAAAATTTTTGATACAAAAAAGAAGTGAAAGAAAAAATGGCAAATATGCCACAACCGGTGGACATCCAAAATCAGGAGAAACAAGCCTTCAAGGTATAATTACAGAAATAAAGGAAGAAATAGGAGTAGATGTAAATCCCCAAGATTTAGTACTATACTATGGTGGAAGGTCAGATTCTGAAAAAGTATTTTGGGATGATTATTATATAAAGATGGATATACCTAATATTGAAGAATTAAAGCTTCAAGAAGAGGAGGTTACATCAGTGCATTGGTTTTCTGCTGAAGAAATTAATGAATTAATGAAAGAAGATAAGTTTTTTATGAATCATTATGAGGAATTTGAATTTTTATTGGATTGGTTAAAGGGAAGAAATATAAATAGTAATGAAAATTGACATTTACATAAAAGCATGATAATATTTAACCATTATAATTTTAATCTGGTCAAGTACCAGTTGATATAGTAG
>Ga0247608_10003754_pt1 | contig 17494 bp, 16 predicted proteins | sample 176DNAGHGlowgp2_FD_193490 | JGI IMG/M metagenome (GOLD analysis project Ga0247608, IMG submission 193490) | Sheep rumen microbial communities from Palmerston North, Manawatu-Wanganui, New Zealand - 1766 DNA GHGlow gp2 | ecosystem: Host-associated > Mammals > Digestive system > Stomach > Rumen ... | reverse complement strand
AATGGCTTCGAGGATCGGGCGTCTGGTGGAAGAGTATATGCCTGAGGAGGAGACCAGTTATACCATCATAGCTTTTCCCACTCCGCGCATCGGCGGTGATTTTGAAAAGATCTTTGATGATGTGATTGCCCTGAATACCCTGGATTCGGCCATGTATTCAAGGATACAGCAGAAGCTTATTGACGTGATGGATAAAGGCGTCACGGCTCATGTGGCGGGCTGTAACGGAAATGAGACCGATCTGACGGTGGCCCTCTGGCCCCTTACGGATCCTTCATCCCAGACCATTTTTGAAAACTGCGTGGCCAGCGTGAACATACCTGTGGGTGAGGTGTTCACATCTCCCGTCCTTGAGGGGACCAACGGAGTGCTTTTTGTGAAGCAGGTCTATCTGGACGGGTTGGAATACAGGAATCTCAGGTTTGTATTCAAGGATGGTTTCGTGACGGATTATTCCTGTGACAATTTTGATGACGCCCAAAAGGGTCGGGAATATATAAGGACGAATGTGCTTCATGATCATGAGACGCTGCCCATGGGAGAGTTTGCTGTAGGCACAAACACTACAGCATATGCGATGGCGGTAAAATATTCCATTTTTGACAGGCTCAATATCTTGATCGCGGAAAAGACCGGACCTCACTTTGCCCTGGGAGATACCTGTTACAGCCATGCAGAGGATCTTAAGGTATATAATCCGGATGGGAAAGAGATCGTGGCCCGGGAGAATTCATGCAGCAAAAAGCGTAATGAGGATCCTGCGGCAGCATATTTCAACTGTCATACGGATATAACCATGCCTTATGAGGAACTGGGAGAACTGAGTGTGACAGACAGCGAAGGGAAGGTTTATTACATCATTCAAAACGGCCGGTTTGTGGTCCCCGGATGTGAAGTTTTGAACGAGCCGCTGGAAAAAATATGAGAAAAATGGGGTATTGCTAAATTATTTCATTTCTATTATAATAGTGAGTTGATGGTTATTAGGGGTTGTTCGTCCCCCGGGTGTGAAAGTGCATTCACATTTTTACGTCCTAGACGGGCAAGTTGTTATATATTTTTTTTAATTTCATTAAGGAGGAAACGAAATTGAAGAAGAAAATTGTAAGTGCTTTTCTTTGCACGACTATGGTTGCTTCCATGCTGGCAGGATGCCAGGGTGCAGCACAGCAGGCAACCGACGCAGCATCTGACACAGCAAGCCAGGCTACAGAGGCAGTGGCAGATACAGCACAGCAGGCAGCAGATGCGGCAACACAGACAGCAGATGCGGCAACACAGACAGCAGATGCAGCAGCAGACACAGCACAGCAGGCAGCTGACGCAGCTTCTGAGGCTCTTGATCTTTCTGCCGACACAGGTAAAGTTCTTAACATTTACTGCTGGAATGAGGAGTTTAAGTCACGTCTTACCGATCACTATCCCGGATATGAGGAGGTAGATGCTACACATGGTAAGATCGGTGATGTTGATGTAGTATGGAATATCACTCCTTCAGATGACAATGCATATCAGAATAATCTGGATGAGCATCTCCTTGCACAGGCTGATGCAGCTGAGGATGAGAAGATCGACCTTTTCCTGGTTGAGGCTGACTACGCACTGAAGTATGTGGATACTGATTACACACTTCCCGTTGCTGATCTGGGTATCACAGATGCAGACACCGCTGATCAGTATCAGTACACCAAGGATATCGTTACCGATTCAAACGGCGTTCTTAAGGGCGTTTCATGGCAGGGCTGCCCCGGTATCATGTTCTATAACAGAGATATCGCTGCCGAGGTTCTTGGAAGCGAGGAGCCCGATGATGTTCAGGAGTTCGTTAAGGATTGGGCTACTTTCAATGAGACAGCTGCCAAGATCAAGGAAGCTGGCTACAATGTAACATCCACCACTAATGATACCTATCGTGTATATTCAAACAATGTTTCATCTAAGTGGGTTGATGGTAATACCGTACACATTGATGAAAATATCAAGAAGTGGGTTGACGACTCAAAGGCTCTGGTTGACGCTAAGGAAACCACTACTGCTGAGCTTTGGTCAGATGACTGGAAGAAGGGCTTCTATGGTGATGTATTTGCATACTTCGGACCCGCTTGGCTTGTAAACTTCTGTATGGCTGACGGCGAGGAAGGATCTGTAGCTACCAACGGACGTTGGGGCGGCGTTGTAGGACCTCAGTCATTCTTCTGGGGCGGCACATGGATCTGCGGTGCTAACGGCACAGATAACCCCGCGCTGGTAGGCGATATCATGAGACAGCTTACATGTAATGCTGATATCATGAAGGACATCGTTGAGAAGGACGATGATTTTGCTAACAATAAGACCGCTATGGCACAGATGGCTGAATCAGGTTACACCAGCCGTATCCTTGGCGGACAGAATCCTCTTCCCATGTACATGGAAGGCGCTGAGAAGATCGATCTTTCAAACCTTTCCGAGTATGATCAGGGTTGCAACGAGGAGTTTCAGAATGCTATGAAGAATTACTTCGATGGCAATGCAGCTACCTATGAGGATGCACTTGAGCTCTTCAAGAAGGCTATTACCGAGAAGTATCCTGAGCTTACAGTAGAGTAATCCTATAATAAGATCACAGCCCCGCCTCTTTTATGAGGGGCGGGGCAATTTTAGAGGGTAGTAAGTTAAAGTTTTAACGGGGATTTGTGTTTTGTGCAGAGGTAATCGGTCGCAGCAGCCGGTTATCTCTGAGGAAAACATAAAGGAGAAGGAGGAAAGTGTTTTGTCAAATCAATCATCTGAAGTAAGCCAGGCTCGAATGGAGGCAACTTACAACTCGGCCAATGGCCGTGGCAACAAAAATGTTGTGAAGTACAATAGGTGGGGTTATTTCTTTTTGATACCTTTTATCGTAGTTTATATCATCTTCCAGCTGATTCCGCTGGTGTCTACGGTTTACAACAGTTTTTATGAGAATTATATGTCCGGTCTCAAGCAGATAGGACCTAATTTTGTGGGGATTGAGAATTATAAGCAGCTTTTCGTATCCGGAGATATCTGGATATATTTTAAGAATACGATGATCATGTGGATTTTGGGCTTTTTGCCTCAGATCTTCTTTTCATTACTGTTGGGCTCATGGTTTTCGGATAACAGATTAAAGCTCAGGGCGGCAGGATTTTTTAAGACGGTGATCTACCTTCCCAACCTGATCATGGCTTCGGCATTTTCCATGCTGTTCTTTACATTGTTTGCAGATTCGGGTCCTGTAAATTCCATTCTAATGCAGATGGGTATCCTGAGTGAGCCATTCAGCTTTATGTCGAATGCGACCAGTGTACGTTCGCTGGTGGGCTTTATGAACTTTATCATGTGGTTCGGAAATACCACCATACTTCTGATGGCAGGTATGCTGGGTATAGATCCCGGACTTTTTGAGGCAGCTGAGATTGATGGATGTACTTCTACTCAGAAGTTTTTCCTCATCACCCTGCCGATATTAAAACCCATACTTTTGTTTGTGCTGGTTACATCGCTTATCGGTGGTCTGCAGATGTTCGATGTGCCTCAGATCCTGACAAATGGTACCGGTGATCCCATGAGATCATCCATGACCCTCATAATGTACCTCAATAAACACCTGTTCTCGAAGAATTACGGTATGGCAGGAGCTCTATCTGTGCTGTTATTTATCATTACCGGCATATTGAGCCTTATCATATTTAACTTCTCCGGAAATAAGGAAGCAATCAACAGGAAAGCGAGGTAATCATTATGGGAAACAGTAAAAATCAACAGCTTGATGAGGGTATGAGCCTCGGCGCCAGAAGAGTGCTTGCGAATGTGGTTCTGATAATTCTTTCATTTTTGTGCTTATGCTGGTTTTATGTACTTTTTGTAAATGCTACCAGATCAAACGGTGAGTTGACGGCGGGTTTTTCACCTATACCCAGCACGCATCTGTTTGAGAACTGGAATAATCTGATACACGGTACGCAGCCTGTGCTTTTCGGAATGCTCAATTCCATCATAGTTGCCGGTCTTTCAGCGTTCTTGTGTACATATTTTTCAACCATGACCGCGTATGCGATCCATGCGTATGATTTTAAACTGAAGAAGCCTATGTTCACCTTTATACTGATGGTCATGATGATCCCTACACAGGTGACGGCTCTGGGTTTTGTGCAGTTGATAAATAAGATGAAGATAGATGATACATTTATACCGTTGATCGTTCCTTCCATCGCTGCTCCGGTTACCTTCTTCTATATGAAGCAGTATATGGATTCCACATTGTCTCTTTCTTTAATTGAGGCAGCCAGGATCGACGGTGCAGGTGAGTTCCGTATCTTTAACACCATAGCATTTCCGCTGATGAAGCCGGCCATAGCCGTACAGGCTATATTCACCTTTGTGGCCAGCTGGAATAATTACTTCGTTCCCGCACTGGTGCTTCATTCGGATAAGAAAAAGACATTGCCCATACTTATCGCCCAGCTGCGTTCTGCAGACTTCCTCAAGTTTGATATGGGTCAGGTTTATTGCATGATAGCATTTTCCATTTTGCCTGTTATCGTGGTTTACCTCATCCTTTCAAAGTACATTGTGGGCGGAGTATCCCTCGGCGGCGTAAAGGAGTAATGCTGTAACCTGGAATCATCCCGAGCGGAGTGAGTGATGAAGAAAATCTGTTTTGATCTGTCATCCTGAACGAAGTGAAGGATCTTAATATCAAGAAAAGGAGAAAACACATGAAAGGTAATATCGTAGTAGGACAGTCAGGCGGCCCCACCGCCGTAATCAACTCTTCTGTTGCAGGCGTTTATGCTGCAGCAAAGAAGCTCGGTATCAACAAGGTGTACGGAATGGTACATGGTATCGAGGGCTTTTTGAAGGGCGACCTTTGTGATCTGGATGAGCAGATCGGCGACGAGACCGGTATCGAGCTCTTAAAGCGCACTCCCAGTGCTTTCCTTGGATCATGCAGATTTAAGATGCCCAAGATAGAGGGACATGAGGATACCTATGAGAAGGTATTCGAGATCATGGAAAAATATGATATTGAATGTCTGTTCTATTGCGGCGGAAACGATTCCATGGATACCGTTAAGATGCTTTCCGACTATGCGGCAGCTCATAACAAGCCCCAGCGTTTCATGGGCGTTCCCAAGACCATAGATAACGATCTTCCCATCACCGATCATTGTCCCGGATACGGTTCTGCAGCCAAGTATATAGCTACCTCCATCAAGGAGATCATGAGAGACAATGAGTCCTTCGGTTTTGACAGACAGACTGTAGTGGTAGTAGAGATCATGGGACGTAACGCAGGCTGGCTCACCGCAGCCGCAGCCCTTGCAAAGGGATCTGACTGCACGGGCGTGGACGCCATCTATCTGCCTGAGAGAACCTTTGATGTGGACAAGTTCATGGATAAGGTTAAAGAGACCGCAAAGAAGAAGGCTTCCGTAGTCATTGCCGTATCAGAGGGCGTAAAGATTGCCGACGGCAGATATGTATGTGAGCTGGCAAATGAGAATGTGGCAGTGGACGCTTTCGGCCACAAGCAGATGTCCGGAACAGCAGCTTATCTTTGCTCACTGGTAGCAAAGGAAACAGGCCTTAAGACCAGGGCTATCGAGTTCTCCACCCTGCAGAGAGCAGCTACACATTTGGCCAGCCTTACCGATATTAACGAAGCATTCCAGGTAGGCTTTGACGCAGTGCTGGCAGCAGAGGACGGCAAGACCGGCATGATGATCACTCTGGACCGTAATGGAGACGATCCTTATCAGTGCGGTACTTCAGCTTATGATATCCACGCTATTGCAAACGTGGAGAGAGCAGTTCCCGATGAGTGGATCAATGAGACAGGCGACGGTCTCAATGATGGCTATGAGAAGTATGCAAGACCTCTTATCATGGGTGAGTTGACACCCATGTTTGTAAACGGTCTTCCCAGACATCTGGTTCGTAAGTGATCCGCTGGATGGATTGATCTTTTGTATTGTTGAAAGATAAGTCAAGGGCATGCTAAAATAAGGCATGCCCTTGTTTTTACTTCATACGGGGAAATTCAAAAATAATTTATCATGAGAAAAGAAGAAAAGAAAATTGATATGACACAGGGGGCGCTCCTGCCACAGATACTGGTGTTTGCCCTCCCCCTTATTTTATCCGGGATGCTGCAGCTCTTGTTCAATGCTGCGGATATCATCGTGGTGGGTAAATTTGCGGGTTCTAATGCACTGGGAGCCGTGGGAGCCAATTCTTCCCTCATCAATTTTTTTGTAAATATATTTATAGGTCTGTCCATCGGGGCAAATGTGACCGCAGCCAAATATCTGGGTGCAAAGAAGTCGGTGGAAGTGTCCGATACCGTACATACATCAGTAGTGCTGGCTTTTATCACCGGAGTGGCCATCATGATCGTGGGTATCCTGCTGGCCCGTCCCATTCTGACCTTTATGGAGACTCCCGATGAGATACTGGATCTGGCGGTTCTTTATCTTCGCATATATTTTTGCGGCATGCCGGCGATGGTGCTGTATAATTTCGGCGCTTCCCTTTTGCGCGCGGTGGGAGATACCAAAAGGCCATTGGTTTATCTGCTGATCGCCGGCGTGATCAATGTGATCTTAAACCTTATTTTTGTCATACAGTTCCACATGAACGTGGCAGGTGTGGCTCTGGCCACCATCATAAGCAAGTGTGCATCTACGGTAATGGTCATCAGGTGCCTGGTGCTGGAGCAGGGATCCATGCGATTGTTCATGCTGAAGGAAAAACTTAAGGTATCACCTGAGCGGCTGAAGGAGATAATAGCCGTGGGACTGCCTGCGGGAGTACAGGGAGTGCTCTTTTCCATATCCAATATCCTGATCCAGTCCTCGGTCAACAGCTTCGGTGCCATCGCCGTGGCAGGTAATACGGCGGCGTCAAACATTGAGGGCTTTATCTATGTCGCCATGAATGCTTCCTACCAGGCCTGTGTCAGCTTTACGGGGCAGAATTTCGGAGCCAGGAAGTTTGATCGTATATTAAAGGTACTGCTCCTGTGTGCACTCACAGGAACCCTTACGGGCATCATAATGGGTATGCCTGCATACTTTATTCTGGGCACGAAGCTGCTGTCATTATATTCCTCGGACGCACAGGTAATCGCCTACGGTATGAAGAGACTTTCCATCATAGCGCCCACTTACGCCCTGTGTGTCATCATGGAGGTGCCCGTGGGGACCATGCGAGGCATGGGCAGGGGCGTGCTGCCTGTGATAGTGTCGCTGATCGGAGCCTGCGGATTCCGTATCCTTTGGATCATGACAGTGTTTAAGATGTATCCGACCTTGGAGACCTTATATATATCATATCCGGTGAGCTGGATATTGACGGCGCTGGCGCAGTTTATCCTGGCATTTTTTACATACCGCAGGCTGAAGGATATTTGAAGCTCCCATTGTGTATGGAAACGACCGCTTTGAGCGGTCGTTTTTGTTTGCGTGTGGTGATATTATTATGGCCCGGGTTTTTTGCGTGTCGTTTTGAATAAAGGAGTGCTGAAGCTTTCGACGAGAAAAATATTATTCATATGAGGAAGACAGATTTTGTCCCTCTCGTTTGATATGATGATTCTTAGGGGGAGAATCAGATTAAGAAGAAAGATAATACTTAACGAAAACAGTGCTGTCTGGTATAATAAAAGGCAGCACTGTTTTTTGATGATAGTGAAGATATTTCTCGAAATGAAGCAGAGTCAGTCAGATATAAACGGATGTTTACAGAGGAGGAATTATGAGTCAGATATACAAGTTTATCTCGTCAAACATGATCGGAGCGATCATAATAGCAGGATTACTGGTGACAGGTTTTCTGTTCTGGAATTACGTGGAGCTGCGGACCCAGAATAATTACATTAATTCGCTTATGGACTGGAAGAATACCAGGACCTTTGTGAACAAGAATACCGGTGAAGTGGAAGATGTCAAAAATGAGGAAAAGGTGACACCGGATACCATCAGGGAACTGGAACTTAAGTTCAATAAGGTAAGGTCCATCCATGAGGTTTTGGCGCAGCTTATCCCTATTTTTCCTCTGCTTGGAATTTTAGGTACTGTAGCAGGCCTTATAGAACAGCTTAGTACCGGCGACATAGACATGGTGATCGGTTCGTTAAACCTTGCCATGAATTCCACCTTCTGGGGACTGGTCTTTGCCATCTTTTTAAAGGCGATGGACGCAATCTTCCCTGCCAGGACCATATCCGATATGGAGATAATCTTTGACAATTATGAGAAGAAACTTAACAATGCGCTGAAGCTTGGGAATATCGCGGAGTAGAAGGTAATATGAGAAAAAAATCGGTTGGAAATATATTGATAGATCTCACGTCCCTTCTGGATGTGATCTTTATAGTGCTGCTGATCGTCATATGCAGGCTGCAGACCATGGATGAGAGCGCGGCCCAAAAGGAAGCCATGGCGCAGACCATGATGAATGAGGCAGAGAGTGAGCAGAAGCTTTATAAGGACCAGATGGAATCCATATCTGCCGTGTCCGAGTATGTGGTTCTCATTTCAATAAATGCGCATTATGACAGTGATGTGATCACGAGACACATAGAGGTACTGGATTCTTCCGTGGATACACAGATGCATGAGATCGCACAGTTAAAGGGCACAAATGTGGAAGAAGGACTGAATGCTCTTCGGACCTATCTGCAGGATACCGTTAAAAATAATCCCGAAAAGACCATGGTGATATCCCTGAATGAAGGGGATGAAGATATATTGTACCGTGATGAAAACAGCATCAATAAGATCATAGATGAAATGGTTGCTTCCGCTCCGGAGCATGTGAAGAGAAGGAACTGAAATGCTGCCTTATATTTTAATGATAATCGGCGTGATCTGCATAACTATCTCGGTAATAGGCGCTTTGTTATATATTCTGGAGCCTTTATATCGGAGCTTTCAGATCGTAATAAAGCGCAAGGATGATTATTCGCATTTTAATACGCCTGCCGGTCTTGAGATGCTTCAGAGAGAGCGGCGCAGATACTGGGCTTACATGCTCGTCTTTTTTGCGGTGGGCATGATCCTTTATTATGCCGGATACCGTCTGGCCTTTGGCAGCAGGGGACTAAACACGGCCCCCGGGGAATATGTGTCAGAGGCTACGGGAGAAAAATACGATATCCTTTTTGTGGTGCATGGCAAGGATGTGCATTATAAGGGTCAGACCCTTAGTATGCCTGAAGACGTGGACCGGATACTGGAAAAAGAAATGAGCGACGGAAAGATCGTGAAGGTGTATATTCAGGATGATTTTGCCGCTTCATCTACTTATCATGAATTGTTGAAACTGATAAATGATAAGGGCTGTACGTATGAGTATGATTAATGACAGATGAATGAGTCACTTAATTATTGTCATTCTGAGGAACGAAGTGACGAAGAATCTTTGACAGGTAATAAATATGATAAATAGCAAGTTCATTGCCGCAATTATATTAGTGGGAAGTCTGACTTCCATTTTTGACGAAAAGAGCGTGGATCTGTTGGAACATGATCTTATCGATCTTGAAAAGGCTGTTGAGTTTGCGCAGTTTGGCGATGAGTATGAGGAAGGCGAAGAGGGCGTGACAGAAGCTGAAGATGTGAATATCGAAAACGCCAATGCTGAAAATGCGACTGTTGCCAATGAAAGAATCCCTGCCCGTGTGACTTTCCGTATAAGGGGGAAGGAACTTTTTTATACAAGCGGTCGTACGCTTAATAAAAAAATACCGGCGTCCGATGTAGAAAGTGTGATCCGCGAAGTGACTTCCGAAAAACTGACGGTGGTACTGGTGGATGATTACGCCGATTCGAAAGTATATAAGGAGACAGACGCCTTTATAGAAAAGATTAAGGGTGAACTGGAGTTTGAGTATGAAGAAAGGTAAGGCTGCGGTAAAAAGAATATTGTGCTTTTTTCTTTTGATGGTAAGTCTTATTATCAATTGCGGTCTGTCCTTTAATAATGCCATCGTGGATATGGATCCCGATGAAAACCCGTCTTATGAGTATGTGGATATGAGTGATCTGTCTGCTGCGGTAAGAGCTGACAGGGCGGCAGATAAATACAGGGATAAGTATTACTGGTCATACGGGATCGTCAGAGCATTAAACCTTGGGGGAAATACTGTTTCCATATCTTCTCCGGAGGATGAAAATGTAAAGGTCGAATTTAAAAACGACGGCAAAGCAGTGAGTGGTCTTTCGGTAAATGATGAGGCCCGTCTTTTTTTCAGGATAACAAAGAATATGCTGGGGAAGGTGAGCCTTGACATAGACAGGATAGAGAGAAGCGGGATAAAGACTGTCACGGGGACTGTCTATTCCACAGCTAACGGCAGGACCCTTCGCATCAGCGAAGAAAATAAGCGTGTGATAAGTGAGGGTAAGGTGAGTTTCCACATTCCCGATGGCTGGAAAAATGTGGAAGCGGATATCAAGGAAAACGAACTGGGAAGCATCGATGGTTTTCAGTATAAATTGAATAAGCTGGGAAAAGGCGAGGCTTATTCTGAATGTCTTTTCATCACATATTTTGACAAGACAAAGATGGTGGATGTCAATGACAGGAGCGACAATAAGCGCATTGAAAAAGCCATCGTAAAGGATATCCTTAAAAAAGAGGCGAGCGGAAAGTTTCCCCTTCGGGAGATCACTTCCGCCTATGGCCCTAAGTATAAATATTACCGCAGTAATTTTAAGCGCTCCACAGGAGAGACATATCTTACCGAGTTTGCGTTTTTGGAGCAGGGTGACGGGATAGTAGTAGTCCTGTATCTGTATAGGGATAAAAAGCATATGGATGATATCATGAATGTATTGAGGACAATACGCTGACAAACGATTGTGAGTGCGTTATTTCAGTGAAGGCATCAAAATGATAGTAAAATTGTGATATTTGCAATCAAAATGATGGTCGAAGAAACTATTTAGTTTATGAGTAACGCTAATAATATATTCGGCAGGATGAAAAGGCTGAATATAAGTCCTATGGCCTGAAGGATTATAAAGAGCCGTGTATTATGTCTTATGGCGCGCAACGGTTTTATCCTGTATCTTAAGTAAAAAGGGTCAAAGGCTATCATTACGGGAAGGAAAAACCAGCAGAGGGTAAAAATAAAGAACTGTGCGTCCAGGCCGCGATGTCTGATGATATCGATCCCCAGATAAATGAGTAGTGCGTAACAGATCGTGGCGATGGCTGCTTTCCAAAATGTGTGCGTGCGGTATCCGGGAATTGAACGTAAAATCGGTATGCGATCCCATAACCCTATGCGCGCCGCATGGGACACTTCTTTGTAAAGTTTCTTTGCATCGGCGTACCTAGCCGAGTATTCATCAGTGCAGTGTTCTATGATAGTTCTGATTTCCCATGAATCCGAATAAATATGCATATCGGGCGTATGGCCTGTGAGCATGAAGTTTAAGATGCAGCCCAGGGAGTAAATGTCCCATCTGGGTGTGATCCATCTGTCATGGGGTGTATATCCGGCGGTGCCGGCATCTTCGATACTCGTTTTGATAAATGTATTTTTATACGGATCTTCGGCACTGTCGGATACTCCGAAATCGATCAGTTTAAGACAGGGCAGTCCGTCATCTGTTTTTTCGGATACCATGATGTTATCCGGTTTCAGATCTCTGTGTATTATATTCTCTTTGTGAACGCATATCAGGGCGTCACAGATCTGCAGGGCAAATCTGAGCGCTGTATTTGTATCAAGGGGACCATGCTTTTTAACATAATGGGAGAGTGTGGGGACAACACCGTTCTCATCGCTGTGTCCCACACATTCGGTAATGGCAATATACAAGGGCTCCTGTGATGAACCATCGATTTTGTGGACACTTTGGGTTTTGGCGATATGACGGTTTTTGATCCCTGCCAGGGCCAAATAGATCCCGGCCCTTTTTTCATCCATTTCCTTGATGATCACGGGTTTAGGATCTGTGGCGGTGGTAGCAGTATATGTTCTGTATTTCTTTTCAGGATATTCTTTGGTCAGATCTTTTGATACCACATATTCTGTATTTTCGGAAATCCTGTATGTTTTATTCATCATCCGTATTTAAGGCAAATTCCGTGTGTCCGTTTTCACAGAGAACTTCGCGTATTTCCAGGGCTGTTTTTTTGTGCGACAGTCCCCATATCATGATCCTGTCCGGGGTACTTCCCCGGGAGTCAAGTTCATGATAGCCTGCCAGTCGTAAAAGGTGGTTTGTCTCATCCATATCGGCGTGAATTCCCAGGGCCAGATCCAACAGTTTATTCCTGCCGGGCTGTTTGTTCTGTGACATATCGCGAAGATCTGAAATATATGTCTTGCTGATGTTGGAAAACTGGATGATGTCCTTTATTTTGATATGCTTGGAATCTATCAGTTCGGACAGATATTTGGCGAAAGTGTATTTGTCAAAAAGTCCGGTCAGGGCTTTTTCTGAATAGGTGTCTGAACTTTCCAGAACACGCTTGTTGTTTTCTGTGATCTGTCCCATATTATCCTCCGTTTTTTGATCGCCCGCAGCGGTCTTATATAAATCGGCGTTAGTATAAAATGTAGACAAACTGTCGCTCGCGTTTTACTGCGGGATATTGCGGCCGAAGGTTGCCATACCGATTATATTTTAATTGCGGAGCGATGGGAGTTCAATTGAAAAGTTAAATTCCAGTGTTTAAGGGAAGTTACTCTTGCAAAAGTTACTGAATTTACAATTCCAAGAGTATTTCTGCTCCTTCTGAAATACAAAGTGATAAACTCTAGGGTTTAAGGGACAGAGCCCCTTTACCAGTAAACAAGTGACTTGCAAAGGTTAATTCCAGTTCGGAATAGTAAGCTCCATTATTTGATATAACACACAGAATTCTGGAATTTACAATTCCAAAACAGAACTTACTTTTTCAAACCGGAATTTAAGTTTTCATTTCAGCAAACTGGGAACTGCGGATCTGGCAGGTACAGCTATCAGGTGGGTTCTGATGCATCCTGAGGTGAGCGTGGTCATCCCAGGCGCCAGCAGGGCGTCACAGGTCATCGAAAATGTCCGGGCATCAGAGCTTCCTGCTCTTACGGACGATCAGATGGCATTTGTACGTGCTCTGTATGATGAAAACCTCAAGCCGATCATACATCCTCAGTGGTGATAGGAGTTTTCGTTGATCATGTGTGAACCGTCCGTGCAATAACCGATATTGTTCGGAAGGAAATCGAAAAAAGTTTTATATTGTTTGGATGGTTGAAATTATCTGATCATTCAAAAAGGTAAGGATACTTACGTCTCTGCTCTCGTAATACGGTTATAACCCTTTCTCTTATATCGGCCTCGTAGATGTCTGCAGCTTGTACCGCTTTTTCGATATCGGAGTTGTTAAAGCTGAATTTCAGATTATATCCGTACAGCTTTTCGCTGGCATCGAGCTGTTCGTCAAAGCTGTCGGATACGGTTTTCGCTTTGACGGTCGGTATCATTTCATAGATACCCATATTCATGGGATAATCCATCGAAGTGTCGGAAAGCAGAGCGCCTCCGTTATCAAAGATCGGACAGTAGTCAAAACTTCCGTCCGATTTTTTGATCACGGCGATATTGTGCATATGGCGGTCCTCGTTTAAAAACAAAGCATCGATGGTCAATAGTCTGTTCAGATACGTTCCGAAATCAGCGAGCTCAGTACATTCCTTTACACGGCTTACCAGATATTCAATCCGGTTTTCAATTCCGTGTATATGGAATATTTCTTCATGAAGACTCCGTCCATAGATGGTTTTATAAAGCCGCTCCAAAGTGATGAGCTGCGAACCGGGTTTTAGGAAGTCCCGGCTTTCGGCGCCATTGTATATCGCATTGCCTGCCTTTATCCGGATGGGAGTATACAGCACATACTCATCATCTTTTAAGTCGGAATGCGACAGCAGTTGCGAGACTATCACTTCTGCGAGACCTTCATATCCCAGATAATCAGCCTTGTACCAGATATCATCTCTTTTCCATTTGAGCTGATTCCCTTTGGAGGAATGTCGCTTATGTTCAACTTTTTCATTGTCAAAAAGCTCGATCATCTCTCTACCCTTATCCAAAAATCATCCTCTGCCATTCTGCCCTCCGTCTTTTCGATTATCATGAGGGGATCATAAAAGGGCAGATTCAGGTCGCGGAGGATCAGCTTCATCTTGTCACGCTGTCTGGGAAAACATCTGGATTCCAGAAATTCCTCGTACTCTTTATAAGTGGGCTTTTCCACGCTGCCGAAAGCTCTCATGAGCAGGTTGTCGGTGTAGTTATATATTTTTACCTGCTGCTTTATGATATCTGCATCTATCACTGTACAGACGTGCTGATTAAACATATACCATAGTCTTAAAGGAGCGGTCTTGTCCGGGAGTTTTCGATCCAGAACCAAATCCGGATCACGGTTTAGCAGATCGGTGAGCAGGGCAATGGGACCAGTGATCATGTCGCTTTTTTCCCAACGCTCAACTGTGGGCTTCGAGCAGCCCAGATAAGCGGCAAATTCCTTTTGCGTCATGCCCAGTTGACTACGCAGGGCCTTTATTTCATCCTTTGTCACATATTCCGTTTTTACGTAATTCGTTGCCATATCTCTTGATCAACCCATGAAAGTCATCAAATTGATGATTGTATTCGCGAATTTATCATCAAAATGATGACTATATGAGCTATTTTACAGTAAAATCCATTTTTTTACAAGTGGTAAAATAACTTTCCCTTTTCCACAATATATGGTATAATAACCAGCGGTTTTCGGAAAAGGAGGATTCTCCTGACGGAGAATCTTTGAAGTCGCTCAAAGCGATATCCTAAGGAATCCCCCACTTCGTGGTACCCCCTTAGGATGAAGGACGGGCTCTCCCGATTAAAAATCGGGAACAGTAAAAGTGCAAAAAGGAGATTTGCCATGACACTTGAGACGATGATGCAGAGAGAGGTTATGCTGGGAAATCTGGAACAGCAGCTCATAGAGCTTATCTCGAAGAATTATAACAAGAGTATAGAAGAGTGTACCGACAGGGAGGTATATGTCTGCGTGATGCAGCTTATCAAGACGCAGATAAAGAATATGCCCCCTATTTCGGGTGATAAAAAAGTATATTATATTTCGGCGGAGTTCCTGATCGGAAAGCTTCTGTCGAATAATCTGATCAATCTCCGCCTTTATGAGAAGGTGGAGGAGATCCTTAAAAAGCATGGAAAGGAACTGTCTGCCATAGAGGAGACCGAGAGGGAGCCTTCACTTGGTAACGGCGGTCTGGGACGTCTGGCAGCCTGCTTCCTTGATTCCATAGCTACTCTGGGATTGCCTGGAGCCGGTATCGGACTTAATTATCATTACGGTCTTTTTAAGCAGGTGTTTAAGGATAAGCAGCAGACCGCGATAAAGGATGAATGGATAGATGATTCACCCTGGCTGCAAAAGACTGATGTGTCCTATGAGGTTTCCCTTGCGGGCAAGAAGTATAAGTCGATCATGTATGATATCGACGTGGTAGGTTATAACAATGGAATCAATAAGCTTCACCTCTTTGATCTGGAGACTATAGATGATTCCGTGATCACGGATGGCATCACCTTTGATCAGGAAGATATAGCTAAGAATCTGACTTTGTTTTTGTATCCCGATGATTCCACGGAGCAGGGACGTCTTCTTCGTATTTATCAGCAGTATTTCATGGTGTCAAATGCGGCGCATCTTATCATAGACGAACTGCAGTCACAGAAGCTTGATCTGCATCATATGTATAATCATGCGGTGATCCAGATCAATGATACCCATCCTACCATGGTCATCCCTGAGCTCATCCGAATCCTGATACATGAGCACAGCTTTAAGGTGGATGAGGCCATCAGGGTAGTGTCAAAGACATGCGCCTATACGAATCACACCATACTGGCGGAGGCTCTGGAGAAATGGCCTCTGGATTATCTGGAGAAGGTGGTGCCTCAGCTGGTTCCCATCATCAAGGAACTGGACCGAAAGGTGGCCAGAAAGTTTACGAACCAGAAGGTCTGGGTCATCGATGACGAGGACAGGGTTCATATGGCTCATATCGACATACATTACGGTTTCTCAGTAAACGGTGTGGCGGCCATACATACGGATATACTCAAAAATAAGGCGCTCCATGATTTTTATGAGATATATCCCGAGAAGTTTAATAACAAGACTAACGGCATCACTTTCCGCCGCTGGCTTATGTCCTGTAACCGTGAGCTGACAGCGCTCATCAGCGAAGCAATAGGAGAGAATTTCAAAAAGCATGCGGATGAACTGGAAAAATTGCTTAAATTCATAAATGACGAGGAATTCCTGAATAAACTGGAGGCTGTCAAGAAGGGACATAAAAAGGCTCTGGCTGCCTATATTAAGGAGAAAGAGGGAGTGGAGATCGATCCTGATTCCATTTTTGATATCCAGATCAAGCGTATGCATGAATATAAGAGACAGCAGCTCAATGCGCTCTACATCATTCACAGATATCTGGAGATAAAGGCCGGAAAGAAGCCCGAGTCCAAGGTGACCTTCATATTCGGCGCAAAGGCTGCCCCCGCATATATCCTGGCTCAGGATGTGATCCATCTGATCCTGGTACTCTCCGAGATGATCAATAATGATCCGGAGGTTTCACCTTATATGAAGGTGGTCATGGTAGAGAATTATAATGTGAGCTATGCGGAAAAACTGATACCCGCCTGCGATATTTCAGAACAGATATCACTGGCTTCCCAGGAGGCTTCCGGAACCGGTAACATGAAGTTCATGTTGAACGGTGCCGTGACTCTTGGAACCGAGGACGGCGCAAATGTGGAGATCCATGAGCTGGTAGGTGACGACAATATTTACATCTTTGGTGTGGATGCAGATACGGTCATGGATCATTATGCAAACTCTGATTATGTTTCAAAGGATTATTACGAAAAATCAGAAGTGATCAAAGAAGCAGTTGATTTCATCATAAGCGATGAAGTTATGGAAAAGGGTCACAAGGAAAGGCTGGAGAGACTTTACAACAGACTCGTTAATGATGACTGGTTCATGACACTCATAGATGTGGAGGATTACATCAAAGTCAAGGATAAGGCTCTGGCTGATTATAATGACCGCGATAAGTGGAAGAAGATGTCTCTTTACAATATCGCAAAGGCCGGTTTCTTCTCATCCGACAGGACCATAACGGATTACAATAATGACATCTGGAAGATCGCCATGGAATCGGATAAGGACAGGGATTGACGGGATCATTATTTATGATGATCAATTATATAAAACGTCGATGATGAATTTTGTCAGAAAGTGAGTGCAATGAGAGTCGGAATGGGATATGACGTGCACAGGCTCGTCGAAGATCGGAAATTTATAATGGGAGGCGTGGAAATCCCTTATGAAAAGGGTTTGCTGGGTCATTCGGATGCGGATGTGCTGCTCCATGCCATTATGGATGCCCTTTTGGGAG
>Ga0247608_10003753_pt1 | contig 17494 bp, 15 predicted proteins | sample 176DNAGHGlowgp2_FD_193490 | JGI IMG/M metagenome (GOLD analysis project Ga0247608, IMG submission 193490) | Sheep rumen microbial communities from Palmerston North, Manawatu-Wanganui, New Zealand - 1766 DNA GHGlow gp2 | ecosystem: Host-associated > Mammals > Digestive system > Stomach > Rumen ... | reverse complement strand
CTTTTATGTCGTCGTTCTCACGAAATTTTTCATTAGCTATTTGTTGTTCATTGTCAACCCCTATGATAATAGAATCATCAAGTTTTCCATGAACATGAATAATCTGGCGTAAATAAATACTATTGCTAAAAGCTTTATCAGTGTTTTTGTCAAGTGAGAGCAGACGCTCCAATGTGTTTGTATAGTTTAAGGACATGACATTTATCTCCCGTCCACCAGGCATTTTCTTTTCAAATTCATTGTAGTTTGTCCTATCCGTTGCCCCTAAATATTTTGATGGAGAAATGAAATCATTCTGGAATTTTGTCTTTAGATTATTGCTTGGAGCGAAAGAGTTTTCTTCCTCCAATAGGTATCTTTGCAGATTATCACTCAACTCAAAATACAATTTCTCTAATTCTTCATTTGTTTGAATTTTAGAAGTAAACTTACCAAAAGCTTCTTCCATATCAGACCATAATTCCTTGTCAACATTAATATTATTCTTTAGTTGCTGCAACAAATCGCTTCCGCTATCGTTTTTTTCCATCAAATACTGATAGAACTCAGGATAGCTTGTTTTCATACCTTGGGCCTTATCAAACCCATTACCTAAAATATATAATACGTTCATCTTATCCTTTAATTTAATTCGGGTTATATCATTGATTCGGTAATAACTGTTTCTAATATAGTGATATTCTACATCTGATAGGGGACTATCTCTTTCTTGTCATCATTACTCTTCCTAGAAAAGTATCAGTGAAAGAGTGTTGGAAATTCAAATGTATCATTTTGTATTTCGGCAGGCTTTCGAGATATTCTATTTCAAACACCAATCTCGGTGCTTTCGTATCTTCCACATCTGGATGAATTTCCGTTTTGCTCCCTATCCTCACAATCCTTATCAGATATAAATCGCGTACACCTTTTCCTTTGATATAAGGCATGAAGTAATAGAGTTTGTTAAGTGCAATGGTCGAAGGGAAATTCCCGACACTGCCTGTATAATATAGTTTAGTAGGCTCCTTCTTCAAGAAATACTCCTCATTATCTTCTTTAACAAAGCCAATAAGCAAGCGCTTTGTGTTATCTAACTTATATGTTTTCTTTGGCTTATTATAAATCAGCTCGTTCGCATTTGCATCAAACAAGTCCAAAGAAAGTACGGGTCGCGAATTACGTTGTATATGAATAGGACGAGTAGACACAGGAGCCTCATCGTAAATAAAACGATATAAACTTTTTCCTATTTCCTGTACGATGCCACACACTAATGCATTACCCATTAGAAAAGCTCTGCGCCCATCGGAAACCTCAGGATGATAGGTGTGATTGTCTGGGAACATATTTAGGCGTTCTAACTCGACAGGAATCAAGCGACGATAGCGTCCTGATGGTGTCTGAACTACGTGTTTGAAGCGTGATGGCGCACTACCACCTTCGCCCGTAATCATTGTTCGCGATGGTTTGTCGAGAAAGTCGGGGAAAGCCATTCCTCCCTCAGAAAACACATACTCGAACCCCTCTTTTGAAATGCGGTTGATTTTCTTGGCCCCCTTCTCATATTGCCACTTCGGTAATTCTTCTTCAGATATAAAGAACTCTTCTGGCACAAAGTCTTCGTCCACGAGATTGTCGCCCAGCGTTTGAATAGTCCCATCATATACAGGCTCGGCATCTACTGAATAGACATGGCGGTCTTTCATTATGCCAGCATTTCCGAACGGGCTGTCTTTCTTGCCCTTGTTGAAATTTGCAGATACATCCTGAATGGTGCCGTTAATGTCGAAAGTAGAAACCGTTTCTTCTTTTGCCCTGAAAGGAAATGCCTGTGCCAACACACCGTCAAACTCAACCCAGTCTTCCAACGTGTCAACTTTGTTGGCCACAACAGATCCTTTAAGGTAACCCACGATGTACGTTCTACGGCGGCGTTGCGGCATACCATAGTCAGCAGCGTTGATGATGCGCCACTCTACAGTATAGCCTAAATCAGCAAGTGAGGCTAATATTATAGCAAAATCACGTCCCCTTTGAGAAGCTGGAGAGTTAAGTAAACGATCAACATTTTCGAAGAAAACGTATTGCGGTCGCTTCTCACCTTTCTCGTTGAGTATACGATAGATTTGCCACCAAAGTACACCTTTTTTCCCTTCAATTCCCCCAGACCTACTCAATGTAGCCGCTACAGAATAGTCTTGGCAAGGGAAACCACCAACTAATAAGTCATGATCTGGTATATCTGTAGTCGGAACTTTGTTTATGTCCTTATTACAGTGCCCCTTCCTACCGAAACGGGCTTGATACACCAATGAGGCATCTTGATGCAGTGTCGAAGGTTCCCACTGATTATTCCATATTGTCTCATAGGCATCTGACGCACCTTCAAGTCCGATACGGAAGCCTCCTACTCCTGCAAACAATTCAACAACTCTAATATGATTATTTTTCATTATTTTTTACTATTTCTCTAACATAATTATTATTAAACCAATAACAATACTTCTTTGCCAATCCGCCATTGGGATTTACAGCCAAATCTTTTGAATTTTGTCCTTTGGGACGGACATGAAATCTTTTATGATTAAGTGAATTAAAATAATCTGGATTTATGTGATTGTCCAATACTGTATGTCTAATATGCTCCCAGTAACATTCCGCAGAATCCAAATCTTTTACTGGCATAGTCCAAAAGAAAGCTTTCTCAAATGTATAGGTGTTTTCCTCTATCATTTGCTTCTTTTTGTTGTCGTAATACGTTATCTTTCCACCGTCAGCTTTAAATAAAGCAAACAGGAAACGTCCACTGAAAATCTCATAAAGTCGAGAGTCATACCAATTATCATTATCATAAACTTCTTGGTAATCGATATTCTCAAAAGACATGGACTCATTTATTCCTCCGTCTTCTTCAATACGAATGGTTTTCAATTGTAATCCTGCTTTTTTGAATTCTTCTGTTTGGTTTACATTACCTACATTTTTATTTATGAGTCTACTAGCTAATAGGGCATATTTGGACTTAGATGTGTCATAGTTTCTGCCAATAATTTCGCACAATTGTTTATAAGTCTTACCTTTATGCTCTTCCAATTTGCTTAATATAATATTTTCAAATGAATTGTCTTTTAATTCATCAGCATTAACTAATTGAATATCTGTTACCTTGTATGCGAAATTTGCAATTGCATTTTTATTGCTATTCTCAATATATTCAAGAATAGTTCTCATATAAGCTGGCTTTAATGAAAAAGCCCTTTTGGGTGCTAATATTTTGGATCCCGGTTGAGGAACAGGTTTGTCGCCCTTTTGGCCTTTCCTACATGCACCTAAATACTCTGTGTCACCTTCAGAAAGTTCATGAGCTTTTCCATGTTTTATTTTATTGATAATAATTTCATAATCATGACGTATTATCAGTAAGTCTTTTTCCGGCAATTTCCACAAAACAGAAAAAAGAAATGTCAAATCTAACTTATTACAATTCGCTTGATGAAGATAAAAAAGAAGCAACATTAATTGGCATTTTAGATAGAAATGAGAATGTTCAAAATCTTTATCTACATCCTCGCAATAGTTAATCATGCTGCAAACTAGGCGTTCTTTAATTAGATAACCATTCTGTTTTGCTTTTTTCTTTCCTTTCTTTAAAGGAGTACATTTCAGTTCTAATCCTGCTTCAGAAAAATCAGAAGCAGGGTTACTATTTGTCTCTAAGAAGAAATAGATGTTTTCCACCATTTGCCCAAGACTACCTTTGCCTTTTTTAGGTTGGTAGCCTTCCCAAACAAATTCACGGAGCGTTTTTTCAAGTATCCCTTTACTGTATTCAAAGATACTTGATGCACTTGTTTTATCGTATGGAAGTATTTCGGGTATTTTCATATCTCATATATTTTTAAGATGTATTCTATTATTCCTTTTCTGCACTAATATCAGCACTTTCCGCTGTATTGGGAATACAATATATTTATTGATAGTCTTTTACCAAAAAGTCTATTGCCAAATTCACCATCAGAGCCGACACTGCAACACTCCGTTTCGCATTTGTATCATTAAGAGACTCTTTTACATTAGAAGCAAGAAAGTCCGTTGCAATATGCAGGGTGTGCTTCGTTAACTCCGCTCTTGATTTGTTGTTTAATATATTATCTATGGTCTGCAAGGCCAGTACTGAGGAACTTGCATTTGCAAACCTCTTATCGTCAGGGTTGATTATTTCTGCAATAGAGAGGGCATATTTGATTACTTTCAGAAAGTTTCCTACCGTAAACATATTATTGCCTTTTGAATACAAGACATCGTCCGTTTGATAGTGTTTTGGGTGAACAAGCGTATGGTAGGCATTCTCGTAAGTATGATGAAAATCATCACTAATATATCGTATTTTCTCATTAAAGAGAACATTCATGCATGCTTGAGCATAAACCGATAAGACATCATCAGACAATTGTTCCAAGGTAGAAGGCTTTCGGATAGTCCTGATTCCCATCAAAGAGTATATCCTTTCCATCTCTATATTTGCTTTTTCATGAAACTGGACGATTCCCAGATTTTCACAATTCCGACAATAGTACTCAATAGCCTTACGGTCACGTCTCATAAATGAAGTGTAGAGACTATCGTATGCTATCTGCATATTGTCGTATTGGCTTGTATAATTATAGTTCTGTATCATCTGTCTATTTCGTTGGTGTTATGAGGTTTCTTATATCCACATCCAGAACACTTGCAATCTCATTCAGTTGCTGTATAGACGGCTGCACCTTATTGGCACACCATCTGGAAACGGTATTCTCTGACTTTCCAAGTTGTTCTGACAGCCAGCGGTTGGTCTTTCCTTGTTCTGCTAAGGCTGCTTTCAGTCGATTTAGCATCACGTTCTGTTGATTGTTCGACATAATTCAATGATTATTTTGCTGCAAATATACAAAACTTTTCCCATATTCATTGAAATAAATAAAGAAATGTGGCTATTTTATATCAAAAATAGATGTAATCGTCAATAATTCATCTTGTATCTTCATCGAATCATTCAAGTTCACTTCACTGTATTTTTATATTTGTCTGTCTGTTCTACCACTTTATGTATAATCTGCACTAACAGCATCATGTATTTCTCCAACTTACACACAAGTGCCCTTGTTCTTCGTTCTGAGAAGTGGCTTTTCAACTCTTTTAAAGTCTGATTGTAATTGATGCCTACCATACGAAACTGAGCATGGAAGTCGCTCCGCTCGGCCTTGCCGCTTTGCACAGCAAAGAACTTGGCATAGTATTCATGTTGGCTTTTGTCGAATGTCACCACATGGAATGGCTCGCCAAAGATTCGTGCTTTGATGAATGCGGACTTGCTTGTCATGCCAGAACGGTCAAACATCTTTAGAAAGCGCATATCTTCTTCACTGCTGAAGTTAACGGAGTAACGGTTTATCGCTGGGTCTAACTTGGGATTTTTTCGCTATCGCTCAACAACACGTCTCCCACCTCTGTTTCTCTTGTTGTTCATCTTTAATTCAATTGGTTTGGCATATGGTTATCACTCACTGCTTTTACGGCAAGTATGGACAGGCAGACCGACTTCTTCGACGAGCGAAGCGGCAAGCCGATTACGGAGGACAGCCACAGCCCTCGTCAGAGCAAGGAGTTTTGTGCTGCAAACGGAGTTTCGTGCAGCAGAAAACATACCTTGCTATGTTCTGACGAACTAATAATCCGCTCTTAAAGTGGATGTTACATATAATAGGTTATTCTATCCATTGCAATTACGGGCTCCATGATATAAATTAGCTGCCATATTGGTAGGGGCTAACACCACGCATCCGCTAACCAAACCAACAAGTTTCTTTATTAAAGTCGTTTTACCACTTCCTGCTTTACCATGAACAAAGGTTATTCCTTGAGGAACATCCTTGAGATATTTAAGAACATCGTCTTGAGTACTTCCAACGATGTCTTGTTGAGAAAAAGGCACTATAGAATCCATAATGATTGTTATTTATTCGACAAAGATACAACTTTTTTCTGGAAGACAAAAGATTATTTGAAAAAAGTATTATCACAAGGCTTGTGGAAGGAATACAATAGTCTATTTGGCCCCCTTAATCCATAAATTATCCCATAAAGTTTTGTGGTATCGGATAATTGTTGTAACTTTGCAAACAAATAAAGAAGTTTTACCTTTGCAACGTATTATGGAAACGTCAGACAACTCGATAGAATTGCAGATTGCAGCCGTGCTGAGCAACATTCGCCAGAAGGGCTATTCGGCTGTGCAGCCTTTCAGGGAAAGCGGTATATCAAAATAGAAAAAGCTGGCCACACGTGACCAGCTCTGTATTTGAGTGAAGATTAGAAGGAATCAGCCATCAGATCCTTACGACCTTATAAGGCTGAAGATGGTGATGTTGTTATCATCATTGACTATTCGAAGGAATCGAAGAATCTCATTAAATGTTGAATGACCGTTTGGCTCAAGCCCTTTACTCTGGCCTTATTGCAAGCCAATTAATCAAAATGAAATTATTAACTAGAAATGGTGAAAACACTATTCACTATTCATTATTCAGCATAACATCAAGATAATCAAATTGTTACACAATGAATAGTGGTTATGAATAGTGATGCGACTATTCATTATTTAGCGATTTTCGTTATCAATCTGCAATTACTGATTCAAGAAATAAAAGTGTCACGATATTGTAAAAACGATGGTAACACTTTGTCACAATGGCCGTGACACTTTGTAACAAAGGCTGTTACAAAGTGTTACTTATTGAGTTACTGTAGCGTAACAGACTAGTATTCAGATGCTTAATTACGTTTCTTACAATGAAATATGATATTTGAATGATAAATAATGAATAGTGGATGAATAGTTTAATAGCACTATTCATTAGATAACATTCTGTATATAAGTGACTTAGATGCAGAAATGAATAGATGAATAGTGTAATGAGATATTTTTCGGAAAATAAAATTTAGTATCACAAAATCGTAGCCCTGACTATATTCGAGACTGCCTAAGCTCGGGAAAACTTGAGCGAACTCAGTTTTCCCCTCGCTGAATCGCAGCACGGACTTGGGCCATGTTGCTGCGAGAGACGGGGAGCGATTCGTGGCAGTGCTTGATGAGCAGCTGGGTGGAACCGGAATGTGAGACGATCTGCTCGACCTGGCTGAGGTTGACCAGGAAGGCCCGGTGGCAGCGTACGATCATCGGATAGTCACGCAGTGTTTCCTCCGTCTGCTTCATCGTGGCGCGAAGCATGTCGGTACGCACCTGCCCGTTGCGCAGATGGTTGACCTTGACATAGTTGCCCACGGCCTCAATATATAATAGGTGGGAAATCTGAAGCGTCACCGATTCGTTGGTCGTGCCAGTGAGCGTGAGCTCCTGCGGGAGGGGCTTTTCGCTTGGCTGTTCCACTTCGTTAGGAGATGTATGCTCCGGCTCTTGCATCTTCTTCAGTTCCTCATTCAGCAGCCTCGTCTCTTCCAGTTCCATTGCCAGATAACGGCTGCGGAACTTGAAGCGCCAATAGAGTCCGATGGCGAAGGAGAGGAAGGCGATGATGGCGAGCGTCTCCAGATAATTGCTCAGCGAGAGCCGATTGCTCTCTACCAGACTACTCATCGCAAAGTGGCGGTAAAGGCAGATGAGCAATGCCACCAACGGCGTGTTGATAAACTGGAAGCGCAGATTGCGGTTGATGATATAGCCGACACCGCGATCGTAGGAGCGAGGCATACGCACCAGGTATCGCAGGATGACCTCTGTGATGAAACAACTGGACAAGCCTAACACGAAAAGGCTCAGCAGATGAAGATAGGCCTGCCATTGCCCTGATTCGAGTCCGAAGGGCTTGAAGATCGCAATCGCCAGTATCATGAAAGCGGTACTGATGAAGCGGATGCTGATGGTTTCTTTGTGACCTTTGTTCATACGGCCGCAAAAGTACAAATTTTAAGTGAAAAGTGAACAGTGAATAGTGAAAAATTTCTTTTAGTCATGTCATTTTGTAAAAGCGAGCAAGCTCGAGCGGCTACCGCTCGCCACTTTTTCCGCATTTCGTCCCAGATTCATCACCGTTTGTCACAAACTCGTGCAGAATATCCCAGAAATTTGGAAGGATAAGTCATTCGCCCTACCTTTGCACTCAGAAATGTTTAATTTAACAGAATTGAGAAATGAATACGAACATGAAACTAAGAACAGTTATCGGCGTCCTTTTTGTTGTAGCCAGTCTGCTGAAACTCGCTACGTTGTGGGGCATACTCCATTGGAGTTGGTTTGCAACGATGTCAGAAGGTCCGTGGGCCATGTATCTTGCCATCTTCATATTATTATATGTTGGCATAAATCTGATCATCGACAGTTACCGTCGCGATCCTGACCAATGGCTGCAGCGCCCTCTGCCCATCGGCGAAGATGGCAAGCGTATCTGCTGCTCTGTCCACTATGGCGGCGACGAATACGTCTATCATGGCGAGACGTTCCATGGTGCCCGGCTCGATGCTTTCTGCGGCGGCATCCGCATGGATCTTCGCGAAGCCGTCATCACCGAGGACGAGGAGATCGACATCCACACCTTCTGTGGGGGCATCGAACTCATTGTGCCCACGACGGTTAATATGGAGGTAAAAAGCCGAAGCTTCATCGGTGGCGTAGGTAATCATGTCACACATGCCACCGACCCGAAAGTTCCAACTCTCCACATCATCGCCAGCAATTTCCTCGGCGGAGTGGATATCAAAAATTAAAAGAGTTTTGCCGCTTGCATAAGCAAGAACTATCTGTAATTTTTCAACGTTAAATACGACTAATGAATCAGACAAATGATTTAAATGATGAATGATATGAAAAAGATTGTTTTTAGGTTAACAGCCCTCATGGCATTAATGATAATCACGATGACAGCCCAAGCCAACCGATGGAGCAACGAGAACAGAGCGATGCTTGCATCAGCTATGTCGAGTCGCGACAGAGGTCGAGCCGTGCTCAAGACACAGGACTGGGGCGGACGAGTGATTGACGAGAAAGGCGAACCAATGCCCTTTGTAAATGTAGTACTGCTGTCGCTGCCCGACTCTGCTTTCGTGCAGGGAGCGATGACGGACATGGACGGTGTGTTTAAGATTGTGACGGATGTGAATAAAGGTCTGTTCAAGGTGACCTGTGTAGGCTATGAGACCTTATATATAAAGGCAGGTCAGGATTTGAGCATCCAGATGAAGGAAGATACGCAACTGCTCAACGAGGTCGTGGTGAAAGGTCAGTTGCCGAAGACCCATGTGAAGGGCGACGCCATGCGCACCACCGTCGCTGGTACGATATTGGAGAAAGCCGGAACGATAAACGATGCTCTGTCGAAGATTCCTTCGTTGGAGGCTGAGCGCGACGGCGGTGTAAAAGTGCTGGGACGTGGCGATGCTGAGGTGTATATCAACGGCCGACGGGTGCAGGACATAAAGGAACTATCTCGTCTGCGCTCCGACCAGATTCAGCATGTAGATGTGGTGCAGAATCCAGGCGCCCGCTATGCCGCCTCGACCAAGGCCGTTGTGCGCATCACGCTGAAGAAGGCACAGGGCGAAGGGTTCAGTTTTCAGAACAGCACGCAGTTTATGTACCAATACGGAGGTTCGCTTAACGACAATTTCACGGCCAACTACCGCACGGGCGGGCTAGACTTGACAGGATCGTTCTGGGTCGGCACCTATAATCACTATAAGGGTTTACAGGTCAACGATATGCTTTACTATGTTGGTCCGGATCAGGTGACGGGTCACTCCACTCAGGAAATCAGACATCCCTGGCACGCATGGTCACCACAATTGCAGTTAAACTATATGGTTAATGAGAACCACACCTTTGGGGCTTACTACAAATACGATCGTACACCCAGTGGCGAGACGAAAGGCGACTATCTGACAGATATGTTTGAGAACAATATTCTGACAGAGCACTCCGTGAGCGACATCTGGCAGGACGAAAGTATCAAGAAGCACATTTTCAACGCCTATTACAATGGAAAGGTGGGGAATCTGGGTATCGACCTGAATATTGACGGTCTCTTCGATGACACCAAGACGCCAGGTCGCACGACAGAACAGACAACTGTTGCAGGAGCCACTCCCGTAAACCGCACCATCGAGAACAATACCGACAATGCCAACAACTTCTGGGCCTCGAAACTCATCTTCAGCTATCCTGTGCTAAAGGGCAACCTCTCCCTCGGCGGCGAGTACAGTTACAACCACCGCACGGATGCCTACACATTCCAGGCTTCTGATTATGTACCCGTCAAAGCCACCGACACGGAGATCAACGAGAAGTCGGCAGCAGCCTTCGTCGAGTACGGCCGGCAGTTCGGTAAGGTCTTTGCCCAAGTCGGTCTGCGCTACGAGCACTTGAAGAACGATTACTTCAACTTTGGTCAGCGTGAGGACGAGGTGTGCCGCGACTACGGCGACTGGTTCCCCACCGCTACCCTCTCTGCTCCCATCGGAAAGATGCAACTGAGTCTGTCGTATCGTCGTGACATTCAGCGACCGGCATACGCCAACCTCACCAGCTCGACGATCTACATTAACCGTTACACCTACCAAAGTGGAAACCCCTACTTGAAGCCAACCTACATGCACAGCATCGTACTGAATGCTAGTTACAAGTGGGCGAACCTCTCACTGAACTACGGCCGCAACAAGGATGTCGTCACTATGTCAACCGAACCTTTCCCCGGTTCTGAGGATCCCCTCGTTAGCCTCGTGCGACCCATTAACAGTGCCGATGACTACGACCAATTCTCCATCAACCTCTCAGCTATGCCCACCATCGGCAAGTGGCATCCTATGTGGTATGCCTTCGCGTTATTCCAGAACTACAAGTCGCCAACGGCTGACGGTTCTGTATTGACACTGACCCGTCCGTACCTCACGTTCGTCTGGCAGAACGACATCGAACTGCCGAAGGCCTTCCGTCTGCATGCTGCAGCCCAATGGGCCAACAAGGGCGACTACAACAACAATCGCATCATCTCCAACCGCTTTAATGTCGAACTTGGCATCCAGCGCGACTTCAATCTCCGCCGTCTCGGACTGTTGACCCTCGATGTTCGCTGCGTTGACATCTTCAACACCAATAAGACCGATGCCACCCTTTACGGCTTCCGCGAACTGACCGTTCACAATCCCGCCCGCCGCACATTCCTCATCGACCTTGTCTGGAAATTCAACGAAGCCCGTTCGAAGTATCGTGGCTCCGGTGCCGGCGAGAAGCAGAAGGCCAGAATGTAAAAGTAATAAGGTTAATCATCTAAAATAGTAGAAAAATGAAAAAGAATATGTTTTTGGCGCTTGTCGTCATAGTTTTATGTGGTTCGTTTGCATCGTGCGATAAAGACGACGATGATATCATCGCTCCTAAAGATAATCAAGAGGTTAATTACTATGACTATTCGGAAAAGGGCTTTTTCATGAATGGCGACATCAAGATACATGGATTCTTTGATTGTGACAGCATCATGGAGGGCTATACCAAATATGTAAAGCGTAGTGCTCATTATCGCACGCTTGATGGCGAAGAGGGCGAATTCGTGTTTGGATACGGCCTGGTGGTCGGCATCAATAATTTTGCAAAGTTCTATTCAGACAACATTGTCTATAACACCGATAGCACAGCTATTTCGTGTAATGGACAGATTGAGTTTATTGCGAGCGACAACAATTCTTACGATGCATTTATCACAGCGACAATTGATTCAATAGGCAAACCACACCTCGTAACATGCAACACCACAGTTAATGGCAAAAGGCTTGCCCTTCAGTTCAGACAGACCTACTCAAAAAGCGAATATGATGGAGATATAGAACTTCCAGAAGAAGATGAATTTAGTATATGATATTAAAAGAAACGATTTTAATTGGTGAGCTTGCGAGCATGAGCACTGTGTGAGCAGAGTCCCCTTTGAGTTCATTAAATTATGAAAAATGGGCTGGCATCGTATGGATGTCGGCCCACTTTGTCGACTGTGAAATGGATATTGAAAATAAAATATTATCTTTGTAGGCGAAACGAAACAAACCAATAAGAATGAGAAAACTATTATTATCAACCATGCTGTTTGCGCTCGTTGCTTTGACGGGGCAAGCCAAGGGAAAAGAGATTGTGTGGGAGCAGCCCACGACTGAGTTTGGAACCAGTTATGGCGACGGATTCTTCAATCTGTCGTTAGACGTGACGAAGGTGGAGCTGAAAGCCGACGAGACGGTGGTGTATATCACCGTGATGCAGCGTTCGGACTATCCCGACTACTGGTACCGGTTTGCGAGTGACACCTATCTGAAGGTGGGCGACAAGCGCTTTACGGTGGTTAAGGCCGACGGTGTTGAACTCGACAAGCAGCTCCAGACGGGCAAGGACGGCAGAAACGATATGGCCTTTCACTTCCCGCCACTGCCCAAGGGCACCAAGGCATTCGACTTCATAGAAGGCGACGGAGAGGGTGCTTTCCAGATCAAGGGCATCAAGCCTGCGGAGGAGCGTTGGAAGCAGATGCTGCCCTCGTATTGGCGCGACAATCAGGGCGACTGGAAGATAGCCTTCTTAGACGACTGTGCCATCTACGACTGCCAGTTCTGGACCTACAAGCAGTGCGATATAAACCCCAAGACGGGCGAGGCCCAGATGGTGCTCACCAACGGTGACAAGGAGCTGAAGGTCGCCGTCGGCAAAGACAAGAAAGGTACGCGCACGATGCAGATTGGCGATCAGAAGGTGGATTACACAATGATTACGAGCCGCTTCCTGGCCGATTATCCCACGAAGGACACGCGCCCCGGTTTTGTCGACACGGACTATAAGGAGGATACCATCACCATTGTGGGCTGGATAAAGGATATGCCCGAGCATTTCAAGAACCAGAAGACCTTCGATTTCAATTACCAGTATATCTTCACCGACAATCAGCAGACGACCTATGCCGACTTGGACGAACAGGGACGTTTCACAGCAAAGATTCCCGTGATGAACAGTACAGAATTCTTCTGCGACTGGCGGCGCTGCTTCGTACGCACAATGCTGGAGCCTGGCAAGACTTACTTCATGCTCTATGACTACAAGGAGGGCCGTCGCTACTTCATGGGCGAGGATAGCCGTCTACAGAACGAACTCTATAAGTATCCGCTCGACTGGGAAAGGGTGCGAATAGATGAGAAGAATCCGGATTTCGACAAGTATCTTGTTTCGGTCGACAGCCTGATGAAGGCGCAGTATGCCTATATCGACGCCCTCTGCGAGGCGCACCCCACGCTCTCTACACGCTTTGAGAAATACAGAAAGGGCAACACGTTCAGTCAGCAGGCAAGGGACTTCGGACAGGCACGTTTCGCTGCGCCCAACGGCCGGTTACCCGCTAACGCCAGCCAGTATGCCTACGACACGTTCTGGACGAAGATGGAGGGACCTTACACGCTGCATCGCGACTTAGGCGGCTTCATGCGAGACTATCTCGACGACTGTGCCCGCTCGTATCCCTCATCCTACTCGATAAACATGCTGGACCACCTTGACAAAATAGCCTCGAATGATGAGGAACTGACGCTGCTTACAAACTGGAAGACGTGGATCACCGATGCCTCAGCAAAGGTTGAAGCAGCACCTACGATGGAAGAGAAGCAGAAAGTGGCCGAGGAACTGAACACCCAGAATAAGGACATGCTTGAGAAGGTGAACAAGATACTGAGTAACCCGAAGGCTACAAAGGTGTTTAACAGGTTCGCCCTCACGGCAGAGTTGAGAGACCATAGCAAGATGCTCGATTCGCTGAAGGCCGCCCCGCTCGTCAGGGATATTTTCCTGTCGCGAAAGGTCTATAATCTGGTTGACCATCAGCGCACGGCAGTTTCCCCCGATGTCATCGACACATTGAAGCAGTATGTGAAAGATTCCACCTGCATCGCATTGGTGGAAAAGATCAACGATCGCTATCTGGCCATCGAGAACCGCGAGTTTGACAAACTGGTGCTCAAGTCGTCGGACAATCTCAAGGACCTCTCTGAGGGCGAGGCGCTGCTGAAGAAAATCATCGAGCCCTACAAGGGCAAGTTCGTGCTGCTCGACATCTGGGGTACGTGGTGCGGTCCTTGCAAGGAGGCCCTCTCCCACTCCACAGAGGAGTATGCGCGGCTGAAGGACTACGATATCGAGTTCCTCTATCTGGCCAACCAAAGTCCGCAGACGGCTTGGGAGAATGTGATCAAGGAATATAACGTGAGTGGCCCCAATGTGGCCCACTACAACCTGCCTAAGGAGCAGCAGGATGCCATCGAGCGCCACCTAAACGTTCACAGCTGGCCCACTTATAAGCTCTTTAACCGCGAAGGCCAGTTGCTCGATTTGAACGTGGACGCCCGCGACATTGAAAACATCGCCCGTCTGCTGGATCAGATGAAATAACGTCTGAGACGTCTTAGTGTGATCGATTTCATTATCTTGCTTCGATACATCCATCAGAATCCTGTTGCTGCTGGTCTCACGAACGTCGGGATGATATTATTAAAGTGTCTTTTTTGTCTCCCGTCTTTTTTGTCTTTCGACGGGGGGACAAAAATCCCTATTTATACATGACATTACTTATTTTTATTTTTTAATATATTAATAAAAATAAAAGCACTTTATATATATATACTAAAAATAAAGACAAAATTTTCGCGCGAGGCAAAGAGACAAAAAAGACGGGAGACAAAAAAGACACTTTCGCGCTCACCTTTTAAGTAAGCTCAGCACTACTCTGAAAGTACGCGCGGCTTACTTTTAAATTTTCTGCGGCTTACTTTCAAGAAAGTAGCGGCCTACAAATAGCTTTTCTGCGGCTTACAAATTCGAGAAATCAACAAATAATATTTCCGTACGGAAATTATTTCCCTAATGTATGTTAACAAAAAAAGAGATTTTTCGCAAATCACTTGATTTATGTCGCTTTTACCTCTAACTTTGCCATCGCTTTCATTTTTTCATAGTATTAGTAATTAAAAGATTGTTTTTATGGGTAACATTAAATTCAAAGGCAAGATGCAAAGGGTGGCTGCAACCGATCTTTTTCTTCCAGCGTCTTTTTTGTCGTTCGGTCGAAACAAGAAACATAAAGTCCCTGCTCATGACAAAGATTAGGCCTTTGCGTTGATCCTAAGCTTCGTTCCTGCATCGGGATTTATTCGTCACAAATTATAGCAGATTATCCCTAAAATTTGGGGAATTGCGTAACTATCCGTAATTTTGCAGTGTCAAACAAATAAAACCAAATAAATATGGAAAAGAATTGGAAATGCAAAATAAACCGCATCATCTGTAATTATTCCACTGTTTCTGCGACTAATAGGTCAAAGAGTAGAGAACAATGGATACGAAAGAATTAGAGAAAGATTTCCTGGAAATGATCGGGGCGCAGAAACGTACCATCTATAAGGTGTGCTACATCTATGCCAACGACCAGGACGACCTGAACGACCTGTTTCAGGAGACGGTGCTCAATCTGTGGAAGAGTTTCCCCCGCTATCGGGGAGATAGCACACTCAACACATGGGTATATCGCATCGCCATGAACACCTGCATCACGTTTCTCCGACGCTCCAGCTCGCGTCCGCAGACCGTACCAATTACGGCTCAGGTGGCAAGCAGCTTGGAGACTGATGAGGAAACTGCAAGCCGGCTCAGGGATCTCTACAGGCTCATCAACCAGTTGGGGAAATTGGAACGCGCGCTGATTCTCCTTTGGCTTGAAGAACGGAGCTATCAGGAAATGGCCGATATCCTCGGGCTCTCTAAGGCAAACGTAGCCGTTAAACTTACTCGTATCAGAGAGAAACTCAAGAAAATGTCGAACAATTAAAAAAACTCAGATTATGGAACTCGATGATTTGAAAAGCAGTTGGAACGCTTTAGACAAGCGCCTTGCAGAAACAGAAATAGTGAATCTTCGCATCGTGAAGGAAATGATTCAGCAGAAGACCAAGTCGGCCTACGACCGCATCATGGGTCACAACATCTACAGTTTCGTGGTGAATATGCTCATCATCTGTGTGGTATTCCCGTATGTCTATATGAACACGCCAATCCAGACCACCTCGTTCGCTATCGTCGAGGGCGTGATGGTAATAGGATTGATTCCCATGGTATGGAAACTCTCCCTGCTGTCGAAATTCGACCTGGGCGGCAAGGGCAGCAGAGAACTCAGCCGGTTGGTACTCTCTTACAAGAAGATCTGCCAGCAGGAGAAAGTCTGGATGATTGGTGCCGTATGCCTGGCAATGATAGCTTTCTATATCCTGGAATTGGGATTCAACACCGAAGCTGGTTATGTGCTCGGTACAAGACTCATACTGCCATTAGGACTCTCACTGCTCACGCTGGTTCTCGGTCTTGTCTTTGCAAAATGGCAGCTCCGCCGCCATGCCCGGCAGTTACAGGAGATAGAGCGCGGACTGGAGGAACTCCGAGAGTTTGAAAACTAAGGAATTCATACTTTACTTGTATGATTGTTAATATTAAGTTAGAGTATGAAAGCAGCACTCGTCGCGATGACGGGTGTTGCTTTATGAGCCGTTCGTCACAGAATCATGCAGAATATCCCAGATATTTTGAGGCTTGCGCAACTAATTGTAATTTTGCAACGTCAAAATAGTAAAAATCGAAGCAGAACAATGAATATCCGTTTAGAACAACCAAAAGACTATCGTGAGGTAGAGAACCTTACGAGAGAGGCATTCTGGAATGTCTATCGTCCTGGATGCACAGAACATTATGTGCTCAATCAGTATAGAACCAATCCTGATTTCATCCCTGAGCTTGATTTGGTGATGGAGGAAGGCGATAAAATCATAGGGCATGTGATGTTTTCGAAGGCTGAGATCATTCTTGATGATGGAACCAACTTTCCATCTTGGACTTTCGGTCCCATTAGCATCCACCCCGACTACAAGCGCAAAGGCTATGGTCTGAAGTTATTGCAGTATGCGTTGGAGAAGGCTCGCACGATGGGCATCGGCCTGCTACAGATGGAAGGTAATATCGAGTTCTATAGTCACGCAGGCTTCAATCTCGCCAGCAAACTGAAGATTCACTATCATGCTGAGCCGCGGGATTCTGAAGTTCCTTATTTCCTTGCCCAAGAGTTGATTCCCGGCTATTGGGGCCATCGTGAGGGGACCTATTGCCCACCTAAGGGCTATTTCGTAGCCGACGAGAACCCTGAGACCTTTGAGGCTTACGAGGCAACATTTCCGGCGAAGGAAAAACTCCGTCTGCCAGGACAATTAGGGTATTGAGACTGGAAATTAGAAACAAAGAATGAAACGGCTTTTATATCTGGACAATCTGAAAGTATGCTCACCTGGTTGCTGCGGATGATTCCTGGTGTAAAGAAAGTACTTTAATATCAAATAAACAAAAGTGTTAAAATATGAATGAAGAAATGAAATTTTGTCAGAGTTGCGGCATGCCGCTAACAGAAGA
>Ga0247608_10003751_pt1 | contig 17507 bp, 13 predicted proteins | sample 176DNAGHGlowgp2_FD_193490 | JGI IMG/M metagenome (GOLD analysis project Ga0247608, IMG submission 193490) | Sheep rumen microbial communities from Palmerston North, Manawatu-Wanganui, New Zealand - 1766 DNA GHGlow gp2 | ecosystem: Host-associated > Mammals > Digestive system > Stomach > Rumen ... | reverse complement strand
GGTGTAGGCAATGCCGGTGACGTAGCCACTCCTCATCAACTCGTCCGACGGCAGCTCGTACGTCTTCATCCGGACGCCACCGCCACTGACCATCTCGGTCTCCGGCTTCTCCTTCGGGGCGTAGAAGGCCACGGCGTTGTAATAGTCGCTGACCACCAGGTCGAGGTTTTTCATCTTGTCGTTGAAGAGCAGGGCCACGCTGGTGGGCGACTTCATGCCGTTGCTGTCGCACTCCAGGTAGTAGGGAGTGGACGAGTAGGCGGAGTCGCCCCTGAGGACGAAGGCCTTCACAGCTTCTTCCTTGCCGTTGTACATGTGCGGCACGAGGAAGAGGTTGTAGAGGTCGCTGCTGTCGGCAGGCTGTAGGGTTGCCGTGCGGCAGGCGAACATACCGGCGCGCTCCCAGCACTGTAGCTTGACGATGGGCTGCTCGCGGCTGACGGGGAGGTCGGGCTTGAAGGCTTGGTCGCGGTAATACTGTCCTTGGGTGCCTTTCATCAGGTTTCTCTGCCTTTTCACTATCTCGCCCATCACGGTGCCGCAATACTCCTCAAAGGCCCTGTAGAGGAACTCGTCACCCACCTGGAATCCCTCCTTGAAGGCGTTGGCGATGTTCCATCCGGCAGAAAGCAGCAGCATATCAGTGAAGCCCGTGCCGTACATGAGGAAATCGTGCAGACGGGCATCAGGCTTGTATTTGTCACGGATGTACATATAGAACTCGCCCAGCATATAGCCTTTGTCGCAGTTGGCATAGCTCATAGTAAAGGCTTGCCCTATTCCATTACAGAAGCCTAAAATGTCACGCCACATATAAACATGTATCCCCAAGGGTGTCATCTGATAGAGCGTTTCCAGCAGCATACGTTCCGCCTCCTTATAGTTCAAGGGGCGGTCGCCTTCCACCATATCCTTGATTTCGCCAAGAAGCTTGAGCCCAGACGTCCTATAAACAGTGCCAACCACAGGCAGATTGAAGTCAGTAGGAATGATCAGGCTGTTGTCGAGCGGGGCGAAGAGCCATTCCTTCTCCTTGGTATCTGCATAATATGCCTCCAACTCTTCCGGTCTTTTGGAAAGCTTGTCCTGGTCATACAACCATTTGGCATAGTCACGCTCCAGCACAGTAGCCGTACACTCGTCCCACGTCTTGCTGCGGAAGAGGCTGAACCACACATAAGCCGACTGGTGATGGTGGAAGAGCTCATGAGCGATGGTTATCTTCAGTGCATCTTCCGCCTCTGTACCCACCTGAACTTTTCCAGTCCCTTTCTGAATATATGTACCGTTACTACTACAATAATCGATGCCTATCATGGGGCAGACGTCAAGGAAGTGCTTGTAGGCGCCTGACTGATCATCTGCAATTGTTGAGCCGCCGAAGTAGAACCTGCTGAGGTCGCCCGGCTCCTTCACGCGCGCCACATTCTTCAGATAGCTCTTGGCAAAGCGTATCATCATGCAGATGTTCATGATGCTCTCCGGCGTTTTCAAAGTATCATTCATGGACAGTTCCTGTAGCTCGTTGTGATTGGCTATCATGCTCTGAAGGAGCGCATTGTAGCGTATGGAGTCACGAACGGCATAGCTGTTGGACCACAGCGAGAAAGAATGCTCGCGCTCAAGGCGATGCTCGTTGTCAAGGGCATTGCGTGCCTTCACCTTTAGCGATGCCTGTATGGTCTGAATGCGCCTGATTCCTTTTAAATACTTTTCGGCATACGGGTGTTCCGTGTCAGAAGGCTTGAATCCTACGGTAAACTGCCCCAGCTTGTGGTCATCGACACCCAGTTCTACGAGTTCGTCGCCGTATTCACTGTTCAGCGACCACCAGCGACAGAGATAGGGCGCGGCTCCTGCTACAGGAATGATGATATTCCAAACCAACTTACTAGTTAACCCTGTTGTAAGCCCGTTAGCCAAACAAGTGCCCACCATGGCAGTAATGGCCCACAGACAGTTCTTCGATGACTCAAAGCGGAAGATGCCGTCGTCGCTGAGCGTGCGCGAATACTGCTGAACAATTCCCGACTCGTCCAGGCGGCATACGCACAGATGGCCCCACAACTCCTCGGGGATGTCCAGCTTCTCTAAGTCCAGTTCCACGGAGAAATTGCCCGGCGCGCGGTGCATCGGCTCTATGCCGGCATCAAGGTCGAAGGCGAAGAGCAAGCTATGCGAGGGCAGTTGCTTGCTGATGGCCTTTGACAGTTCCTTATGCTCCTCAGTGGTGGCTGGCCGGAACTTGACAGTGGTGGGATGGTCGAATGCGTTCTCACGCGCATCGATGGTGATGCCCGGCACGGGCTCTTCGTGTACGGCAGGGCTGTTACCGCCCCATACAGGCGGCTCGCCCTCAGGGATGGCAGCAATGTCCTCCTCGGTGATGTCGAAGTCGCTGCGCTCCGTGCGGTTTTCTTCTTCCTCCTCGTCGTCCCAGTCGTGGTGCTTGTTGCGGGGGATGAGGAACACTACTATCGCGATGATGGCCACCACGGGTATGAGCAAAGTATACCAGTAACGTTTATCTGTCTTCATAGTTTCAGGTTTTTGAATTTATTCGTTGCTGCTGGTCCAGTGGCTCCAGCCCTTTTCTTCCAGCATGACAATTGCCGTGATGGGCAAAAGCAGCACCAGCCAATATTTCTTGTTGGTCTTCATAGGTAGGATAGTGATTACTCGTTTCCCTCATAATGGAACACTTGTTCTGAGGCTTTGAATCCCTCCGTAGTCAGAATCTTGTCGCCGTCAGGATAGACAAACATCAGGCGCGGTTCATTGCCCCAAGCCTGCTGCTCGTTGCCCTCGTCGTAAGTTTTGGTATAAGTATTACAGACAGTATAGATGCCCTTGCCCCAGGCATGCACCTTCTCAACCTTTGTTGTGTCGTAGTACGCTATGCTGACCGTGCCAACGTAGTAGGGGTCATCGGTGCTGTCAGGGAAATGGAAGCGTAACGACTTGCCTGACTCCGTATTCACATAGCAGCCGTCCTCATGAGGACGGGTGTCCTTATTGGTTGCAGGCAGATGGACATCAAAGTCTGGCACTATGTTGTTATAACTGTCAAGTGAGTCAAGCAGGGCTTCTGCCGTCATGTCTGGATACTCGTTCAGCAGCCAGTCCAGCCGGTTGCGGGCAGCAGTGCCCTCAGGGTCACATGCCGCTAACTCAAAGGTTAATAATAATGTGGACAGCACCACAAAAAGTGTGCGCCAGATTTGTTTTACAAATTGTTTGGTCTTCATCTTTTTTATTTTTTAGTTTTTGTTTTAGCGGATTTCACGACAACGTCGCTGTCGGAGTGATTGATAAAAAGAACTGTGCCACAGTGGCTGCAATAGTTTTGTTCTTTGAGCGCCTCTGTACCACACATGCAGCACTTGACAATCCCCTTCGGTGAGCTGGAGGCCAGTCGTGCCTTGGCCACACCGCCTATCTTGCCGAGGACAAAGAATATGAGCCAGATAATCCAGAAGGCCCAGAGGATGACATAGACCAGCCACTGTTCTTCAAACGTCACATCCATCACGAAGTACATGATGCAGCACCAGCCTCCAGCAAAGATGAGGCACCACAGCACATAGATCAACAGATTTTTGATGAATGTGCGATGCATGAAGCCAAGCCACGTCTTCGGCTTCACCCGTTTCTCCACGGGCTTGCTCACGTCGCTGTAATAGGCACCACAATGAGGGCACTTCCGTTTCTTCTTGTGCATTCTCTTGCCGCAGTTCCAGCAAAAGAGGTCCCCGTATCCGAAATATTTATGCATAGGCTATTGCTCAGGAACGAAGGTTTCAAGTGCGCTCATACCACGGCTGATGACCAGACTGTCGCCTTCAGGATAGACGGAGATAATGACAGGATACCACGCCGGGTTGCTGTGGTCGCGCCACTCCCTGGTATCGGGGTCGCGGCTCCCTTCCATGCGATAGAGGGTGTAGAGGCCCTTCCCACGGCTCTGCACATAGGCGGTATAGGGCTCTGTCTGATAGTCGTACATGGTATCCTGGAATTGGAAGGTGGCCTCGCCGATGGCTTGGAGTGTGTCGCCATAGCGGGTGGGCTGCCCCGACGGAGCGCCGCTAAAGGTGATGGTGCCGCCAGTGTCTAGCTGACGGTAGGTCACACCGAAGCGGGGCTTCGTGTCTTGCTGCTGTACGGGAATGTTCACCTGTACATGGCCGTGAGTCAGGCGAGCCAGCGAGTCGGGAGTCAGCCAGTCTCTCTCCTCTCTCACCACATGCGAATAATCGTAGTTCAACTCATCAGCCAGATAGAACTCGGCAGCCATCTCAAAGGTCCAGCCGTCCATAATGGACTGGTCGGAATTGCCGCCGTTGACATTCCATTCATCCTCCTCGGTTTCTGTCTCTGTTTCGTTATCGACATTTGCATGTGGACGCTTTGGGCCACATGCCGTCATCAGAATCAATGACAGTAAGGAAAAAAACAGGCCGTAAAAAGATAGCAAATGTTTGGTTTTCATTCTAAACGGTCTTTAAAATAATGCGCAAAGATAGCTGGATAAGCGAGAAAAGTAATTGCAAAATCACAAAAATGACTAACAATTGTGATTTTGCAAGTAAAAAAGAGGCCAATATGTGTTTGTCAGGCGTTGTCGGGTGTACGCTGCTGTGCCAGCCATTCCTTAGGTGGCATGCCAGCTATGGCTTTGAAAGCACGGAAGAAGGTGGCATCGTTGGCAAAACCGCAACGGGTGCTCACCTCGACCGACCTCAGGTCGGGCTGGCGGTTGAGCAGTTGCATGGCATGGTTCACACGGTAGGTGTTGATAAGTTGGTTGAACGAGCCATACTGCGAGGCTTTGATACAGTCGGAGACGTAGGTGCGGTTGGTTCCCAGGGCGTCGGCCACGTCTTGCAGCTTCAGGTTGTTCCTCAAGTAGAACTGTTCCTTTTCCATGAGCTGACAGATGCGCTGCATCAGTTTCTCGTTGTCACCTGCCTGCTGTTCGCCTTTCTTAGCGACAGGCTGCAGGCGTGAGCGGCGCTTCTTGTAGTAGCGTATGGCGAGGGCAGCAAGAGCCACAGCTGCGAGCAGGACGACGAGCCACGGACGTACACGGGGGTACGCCCCTACAGCACTGGCGGCAGGTGGCGCTCCGCCTAAGCGCAGCAGCAGTGCCCTTGCCGACGGGGTGAAGTTGCTGTCGGTTTGTCCGCCGGCCATGACAAGATTGCCATCGGGCGTGAGCACAGGCTGCCACATCGCGATGCTGTCCTGCGGCTCGGTGTAGTAGAGGGTGAGCGGCGAAGGCGCAGTGGTGTAGTCGATGCGCAGCACGTAGAGGCGGCGGTCGGTCTCGCTACCTGAGGCCATCAGATAGACAGCCTCTTTGTCTCTGTCGACGACGGGATAGCCGAAATAGGCCAGCGGCCCCCACTGGCTTTGCATGGGGATGGGCGTGGCGGTAGGCAGCAATGCGAAGGCCTCGCCCTCCACCTTGGCTATGGCTACCTGCCCGCTGTCGTTGACAACCTTCAGCAAGTAGGCATAGTATTCCTTTGCCTCGTCGCCGATAAAAGCATCGGAGGGATGCAGGCTTGTTCCGTTATGATAAGGTCGCCATATAGTCAACAGCGAGTCGGTGAACGGCTCACCGCGGAGGCGGTCGATTATGATGCTGTCGAAAGGATTGCCGTGATGGTCCTTGCTACCGAAGATGATGGCATTGTCCTTGGCGGTGCGCAATAGATAGGGCAGCGCGCGGTGCTGTGTCACGTTCTTGACGTAGTGGCACTGGCGGCTGCCGTCGAACAGTTCTATGGCGTCGTCGGCATACCAGTTGCCACTGATGATGACGCGTCCGCTGTCCATCTCTAATGCCTGGGCAAAACAGCGCTTCAGCTCCAGGCAGCCGTAGCCCTCGAAAGTGTGTTTGGCGGGGTTGTAGCGTTCCAGTGTAAAGGTCTGTCCGATGCCTAAAGGCTGCTCGTGACCGCCAGCCACGATTATCTCTCCTAACTTCAGCTGTATTCCAAGCCCCTGGTCGTGGGTATAGACCGTAGGCAGCAGATGCCACTGTCCGTCGGCGAAGTATTCGGCCGTGGCTGTGGGCACGAAGCCCGACGTGTGGCCTCCTACCACCAGCACCTCGCCATTCTCACAGAACACCTCGTGTCCTGTCCGTGCAACATGCAGGTTAGGCAGCCGCTCCACCTGTAGCGGCTGCATGTGACACTCATCTGCGACAAGCGGCATCGCAAATGATAATAGAAACAGGGTTGGAAGCAGAAGCCTACACATTGAAGCGGAAGTGCATGATGTCGCCGTCCTGGACGATGTAGTCCTTGCCTTCGACGGCGAGCTTGCCAGCCTCGCGGACGGCGGCCTCCGAGCCGTACTTCAGGTAGTCGTCGTACTTGATGACCTCAGCGCGTATAAAGCCCTTCTCGAAGTCGGTGTGGATGACGCCGGCACACTGCGGGGCCTTCCAGCCCTTCTTGTAGGTCCACGCCTTCACCTCCATCTCGCCGGCGGTGATGAAGGTCTCAAGGTTCAGCAGGGCGTAGGCTTTCTTGATGAGGCGGTTGACGCCGCTCTCTTCCAAGCCCAGCTCCTCCAGGAACAGCTGCTTGTCGTCGTAGCTCTCCAGCTCGGCGATGTCCTCCTCGGTCTTGGCGGCGATGACCATCATCTCGGCACCCTCTTCCTGGGCCAGCTCCCCTACCCTACGGGTCCACTCGTTGCCGTCCTTGGCGTCCTGCTCGCCTACGTTGCACACATAGAGCACGGGCTTGCTTGTCAGCAGGAACAGCTGCCGGGCGCAGTCCTGCTCCTCCTTCGTGTCGAACTCCACCACGCGGGCGTTCTTGCCCTGGTCCAGCACCTCCTTGTATGCCTTGAGCACCGTGACCTCCACCTTTGCGTCCTTGTTGCCGGCGGCAGCGGCCTTCTCGGTCTTCGCCAGGCGGCCTTCGATGGTCTCCAGGTCCTTTAGCTGCAGCTCGGTGTCGATGATGTCCTTGTCGCGCAGAGGGTCGATGGTGCCGTCGACGTGGGTGATGTTCTCATCCTCGAAGCAGCGCAGCACGTGTATGATGGCGTCGGTCTCACGAATGTTGCCTAAGAACTTGTTGCCCAGTCCCTCGCCCTTCGAAGCGCCCTTGACCAGTCCGGCGATGTCTACTATCTCGCACGTGGCGGGCACGATGCGGCCCGGGTGCACCAGCTCGGCCAGTTTTGTCAGTCGCTCGTCAGGCACGGTGATGACGCCCACGTTAGGTTCTATTGTACAAAAGGGGAAGTTAGCTGCCTGTGCCTTGGCGCTTGACAGGCAGTTGAAGAGTGTGCTCTTGCCCACGTTGGGCAGGCCCACGATACCACATTTTAATGCCATGTTTCTTCTATAAACGTTATAAACTGCCTGCAAAGGTACGAATAAGCGAGCGAAAAGCAAAAGAAAAACACCTTTTTCTTTTGCTTTGCCGAGCAGAAGTACTTTCTTCAGAAAAAAATTACAGCAGGTAGCCGTGTTTCTTCATGCGGTCGGTGAACTTCTTCATGTCGGTGGACAGGACCATGATGCGGTAGCCCTCGGCACGGATGACAATCTGCCGGAGCACAGGGTCGGTGGTGATGAGGCTGATGAGCTCGTGGTCGTCAGACTGCAGGGTGAAGTGCTTGTAGGGTGTGATGTCCTCGTGGAGCGGATGGATGTGCTGTAGCAGCTGGTTGAAGAACTGCTCCCATAGTGGGGGCAGGTCGCTGGCGATGAACTGCCTGAAGGTGCTGATCTTGTTCTCCACATCGCTGCGGCTGGAGCAGTTGGCCAGGAAGGAGGTGGCCGAGGTCTCGAAGCGGTTCTTCGAGATGGGCGTGCTGGTGTCGCTCAGCAGCTGTTCGTAGGGGTTAGGCTGTGTGAGCGAGCGGATGATGAGGCGGTCGGGGTCCAGCTCGAAGTAGGCGGTGTGCTCCAGCTGGGGCGGTTCGTAGTCGTCGGTGAGGCCCAGGGCATAGCGTCCCAGCGGTGTGAGCCGTATGTAGTCTACGCTGTCGTAGGGTGATAGTTTGCGCTTGTCCTTGAGGTTGAGGGCCACCTGGAAGATGCCCAGGCTGGCCATGAGCATGGCGAAGGACTGCAAGCCGGTGTAGCCGAACTCCTGCGTGTAGCGGTCGACGGTGATGGAACGTCCGCTGTAATCGTTGGTCAGGTTGTTGTTATACTCCTCGTAGGGTGGATAGAAGACGAGGATGCTGTAGTGGGCACTGATGGTGGTGTCCTCCAGGGCGAGTATCTTCAGCATCACGTCGTTGGGACTGTACCATTCGTCGGGCTGCTCCTTCATCAGGTCGAGCAGGAGCATGCACAGCTTGTCCTGCTTGCCATAGTCGCTGAACTGCCGGCGCATGCCCGTGACGTGCGGATAGAGCAGGGAGGTAAGATAGTAGTTGATGGTCCTGAAGTTGCTGATGAGGTCGCGTAGGGTGTCTTCATAGCTCATCGCCGTCTTGCCTTTCTTGATAAAGCTGTGGTGCAGGGCCAGCAGCTGTAGGTAGGCGTAGGAACGCATGTTTTGGTGGTACTGGTTGGTGGCGCCGGGGAAGAACTCTTCCATGGCCACCTTCTTCAGCACCCGTTTCATGTCGGCCACGCTGACACCGTTCTTCTTGATGGGCAGCTCGCCTTGTTCCATCAGTCCTGCGATGAGCCTGAAGTGTGCATGGCTGCTGGCTTCCATGTCGATGACGTTATAGTCAGTGTCTTCGGGCAGGCTTGGCAGCGAGCTGTTGCTGCGGTAGGCCTCGGGCAGCAGGTGCGGCATGAAGAGTGCCCTGACGGTGTTGTTCATGGTCAGGTAGTTGGCCCGCTCGCGGTAGTGGTGTATGTCTGACAGTGGCGCATAGTATGTGCGCAGCTCCATCCATCCCAAGGCAGGGTCCCTGGGGGTGTACTCGTTAGAGTAGTAATAGCCTGTGCGCTGCTGTCGGAAGAGGTCCTCCGTGGAGTGCATGATGTGCTTGGCGTCGCTGTGCAGCACGTAGATGTTGGTGATGACGGCCTGCAGCAGCAGGCGCAGCTCAGGACTGATGCTGCTGAGATAGGCGCTGAGGTTCTGGTCATCGCTGAAGATGACGGCCAGTCCGTAGGCTATCTGCTGCTTCGGCGTGTTTGTCTTCGTCATCAGTATCAGCTCGTCAGCGTTGCGCAGGCCGCCGTCCTGGTTTGTGATGTACACCTTGGTGTATTGGCTCAGCCAGGACTGGAAGCAGGCAGCATAGGTGAGCATCAGCTGCTTGGTGCAGTGGTCGTTGAGCAGCTGTGTCACCTCCAGCCATCGGTGCTGTGACGGCTCGTTGAGCCACAACGGCTTCTCAAGTGGCTCAGGCATCTCGGGGAAGAAGTCATCGAAGAGTTGTGTCTGTTTCATTGTCCAAAGATATAGTTGATGTCCTCCTCAGTGAGTCGTTTGGTGATGGCTTGGTCGCCAGTGATGAGACTGTCAGCCAGGTCTTTCTTCTGTTGTTGCAGCAGCCTGATCTTCTCCTCGATGGTGTCGCGGGTGATGAGGGCATAGCTCATCACCTTTGCCGTCTGTCCCATGCGATGCAGCCGGTTGATGGCCTGTTCCTCGGCGGCCTTGTTCCACCATGGCTCGAAGATGTAGACGGTGTCGGCCACGGTGAGGTTCAGCCCTACCCCACCCGTCTTGAGCGTCATCAGCAGTGCGCGGCATCCGGCGTCGTGCTGGAAACGCTCCACGACGGCGCGTCGGTCGCGTGTGGAGCCGGTCATGGTGGCGTAGTCGATGCCCAGCTCGGTCAGGCGGTCGCCGACGAGCTCGATGCCGGCTATGAAGTTGAAGAAGATGACCACCTTGTGTCCGCCGGCCACTGCCTCCTCTACCTGTTCGCAGAGTAGCGGAATCTTAGGCGACGCGATGTTTCCGTCGCTGAGGCTCTCGGGCACGGAGGCGATGCGGCGCAGCTCAGAGAGGGCCTGGAACATCATCATCTGCGACTTCTCTATGCCCTGTGCGGCGATGCTGTTCTGTATGGCCTGCTGGTAGTAGCTGCGGCGCTCCTCGTAGAACCGCTGGTGGTCGGCGTCCATCTCCACATAGAGTGTCTGCTCCATGCGGTCGGGCAACTCCTTCAGCACGTCCTTCTTCAGGCGGCGTAGCATGAAGGGGAAGATTTTGCGGCGCAGCGACTCGGTGGCCTCCTTGTCAGCGTTGTGCTGTATGGGGGTGGCATACTGGTGGTTGAAGTTGTCAAGGGTGCCGAGCATGGCCGGGTTGAGGAAGCGGTAGAGCGAGTAGAGCTCGGTCAGGTTGTTCTCGATGGGTGTGCCGCTGAGGGCCAGGCGGTGCTCGCCGTTGAGCAGCAGCACAGCCTGTGTGGTCTGCGAGGCCAGGTTCTTGATGTTCTGGCTCTCGTCGAGGATGATGTAGTGGAACGTCTGCTGGCGAAACTGCTCAATGTCGTTGCGCACCAGGGCATAGGTGGTTAGTATGAGCTGGTGCTTCACGGCCTCTTGCAGGTCGCGCTGCTGGCCGTAGTAGGTGTAGTGGGTGAGCTGGGGTGCAAACTTGCTTAACTCGTCCTGCCAGTTGAACAAGAGCGAGCGGGGCATGATGATGAGGGAGGATTTGAGATTTGAGGTTTGAGATTTGAGATTTGAATGATACACCTTCACCAGCATGGTGATGGTCTGCAGGGTCTTGCCTAAGCCCATGTCATCGGCCAGACAGCCGCCGAAGTTGTTGTCGTAGAGGTAGTTAATCCATTTCACGCCCTCCTTCTGATAGTTGCGCAGTTTGGCGTTGACGCCCGTGGTGGAGAGTTTCTTTGAGGCGAGCTTGTTGAACCCCTCGTAGAACTCGCGATAGTGCTGGAAGGTCTGGCCCTCCAGTTTCTCGTTCAGCAGGCTCTCAATCTCGGGCAGGTCGAAGAACGACACCTTCACCTTGTCGCCCTTCTCTATCTTGTTGAAGATGCGCTCCAGGCGCCGCACGTAGTGCTCGTCGACGAGTCCGCGCTGTCCGTCGCTCAGGGTGACGTATTTCTGCTTGTTATACTGCATGAGGAAGCTGCGGAGCGACATCTCCTCGCCGCCGAGGCTGATGGAGGCCGACCCTTCGAGGAAGTCGATGCCTGAGCTGAGCTTCAGGCTGACGCGGGGCTTCAGCGGTTTCACCTTGTATTCCGCCAGCTTCTCAGCACCCATCAGCTGGTAGCGCTGCACCAGCTGAGGCAGGGCCTTCAGCAGGAAGGGGCCGGCGGTGCTCTGGGGGATGATGTATTCGCCATTGTCGCTCCACACGTCCTTGGCGGCCGTCTTCGTGGGTGCGAAGCTGCGGATGGTCTTCAACAGGTCGGCCTCGTCCTGCGCCATGTCGGTGTAGACGATGCGGCGCAGCAGCACCTGGTGCTCCATGGTCAGCGTGGCCAGACATGTCAGGTCGAAGCGGTTGGCAAAGCTGGCATCGGTGCCGGGCAGCGACTGTATAAGCCTGAGGTAGAGGGCCATGTCGCCGTCCACCTTCTCGATGATGATGGTGGGCACGGTACTGATGGTCTGCTCGCTGCGCACCAGGGTGTAGTCCTCGTAGTCCAGGTCGGCATTGTTGACATAGCTGTAGAACACCGAGAGATACTGCTCAAGGAGGCTGTCAGGGAAGGGCTCCTTGAAGAAGTTCAGGCGCAGGTAGTTCTCGCCCAGCGAGGCAATGGGGCAGATGGTGTCACCCACCAGCGCAAAGACATCGCTGAGCAGGCGGAAGGGCTGTGGCGGCTGTCCCTCCAGGCGGGCGTAGAACGACGGCAGGAGGGTGGTGCCGGTGGCTGTCTGTCCGTCGGCTTGTGCCTGGATGGCCAAGACGATGGTGGCTGGTGTCTGCGACACATGGAGCGGCCTCAGTGCCTCGTCGACCAGGTTGCTGCAGCGCAGCAGGGCAAACAGCAGGTAGGGATTGTCGTGCAGACGGAGGGGCTGCTCGGCAGTGGCATCCCAGCTGATGCGCATGGCGTTCTCGTGGGTAATGTTGTCGATGATGCGCAGCACGTTGAACGTCTCGCCCTGATACTGGCGGTAGTCAGCCTGTACGGGGTGCCCCTTCTCGTCGACGACGCTGACGGTGGCGCCCTGGCTGAAGCTCAGGCGGAACAGCACGCGCCCCTTCCCTGCCCCACCCTGCGGCAAGGTGGTGCAGAATGCGGTCTTTTGAAACTGGCTTAGGAAATCGCTCATGCTCAGTGTCTTTTAGGTTTTGCCTACAAAGTTAAACCAAAAGAACGGATTGTGCAAGCGTTTTGCAGTTTTTATTTTTCTTGTGGTGTGGAGGCACCCGGTCTTCAGCCGTTTTCAGCCGATGTCATTCAAATACTGTAGAATTTGTTGTTTCAGGGGCTGTAAGTCGTTGAGGATGACATTCCAAAGCATGTCTTTCCTGCTGTCCCTAAGTGCTTCTCTCATAGATTAGTTTTTTATCTTTATCTGCGGTTTCTTGTGCAAAGGGCAATAACGATCCTTCTGGCACCAAGTCAACCTCGCGCCCCAGCATGTCTTTAAGGTCCATGTACATTCCGCCCAGCGTGAAGAGGCTGAAGTGGTTGGACATGTCGGGTATGAAGAGTATGTCCACATCGCTGTCAGCCGTTTGCTCACCGCGCGCAAACGAGCCAAAGAGCCAAGCCTTCAGGACGGGCTGTGTCTTGAAGTATTCGGCAATCAATTGTGTCATGTTCTGTGTACTCATTGGCTGATATGTTTGTGCCTGTTTGGTTGATTCATCGGCAAAGATAATGATTATTTCTGAAATGGGCAAGAAAAAGGCAGGGATTTTTGTCATCCCTGCCTTTGGTGTGATGGTTTGGCGGTGCAAAGGTACGAATAAGTGAGTGAAATATAAAAAGAAAACTCGTTTTTCTTTTCAACAGACTCCGTGTTATTGGGCCGCTGGGCGTCCGAGGTTGTGCAGGGCCTGCGGCAGACCGTGGCGTGCGGCCTGCTCAAACCAGTAGCGGGCAGAGTCGCTGTCGGCCTGCATGCCCAGTCCGTCACGGAACATCGTGCCAAGGTTGTTCTGAGCTGCTGCATGGTCCTGAAGGGCTGCCATCGTGTACCAGTAGCGGGCGGAATCATAGTCCTGCCTCACTCCCTTTCCCCGCTGGTACATCCACCCTAAGTTGGACTGTGCCAGCACGTTGCCCTGACGAGCAGCCATGAGGAACCACCGGCAGGCCTCACGGTAGTTTTGCCTGACGCCCTGTCCGTCCTTGTACATCACGCCGAGGTTGTTCTGTGCCTCGGCCAAGCCTTGCTCGGCGGCTTTCCTGTACCATTCAGCGGCCTCTTCGTAGTGGCCCGCCTGGTCGTATTCAAGGGCCGTCTTCAGCTGCTCCTTGGCTGTTGCCACCACCATTGGCTTGTCTTTCTTTTCTGAAGAGGAGGTGCAGCTCAGCAGGTGCCAAGACATCAAGCAGAGTAGTATTATCGTCCACTTCTCTTCCATTTGTTGCTCCTTTCTTTTGTGTGGTTTTGGCTTCTTCGCAGCATGGTGCTGTGCTGTCAGCGTCTAGTGTGCTTCCAGCCAGTTCTGGCCGAAGCCGCTGTCGGCCACGAGGGGCACGCTGAGGGGTAGGGCGTTCTGCATCTCCTCCAGGACGATGGTCTCAACGCGTTCCTTCTCTTCAGGCAGGACGCTGAAGTTGAGTTCGTCGTGCACTTGCAGAATCATCTTACTCTTGATGCCCTCTTCCTGGAACCGTTGGTGGATGCGTATCATGGCCACCTTGATGATGTCGGCCGCCGTGCCCTGGATGGGGGCGTTGATGGCGTTGCGCTCAGCGAAGCCGCGCACGGTGGCGTTGCCGCTGTTGATGTCGGGCAGGTAGCGACGGCGGCCGAAGAGGGTCTCGACGTAGCCCTTCTGGCGTGCCTCCGCCTTGGCCTGTTCCATGTAGTCCTTCACCTTTGGGAAGGTGTCGAAGAAGCCGTCGATGAGCTGTTTGGCTTCGTCACGACTGATGTCGAGGCGCTCGGCCAGACCGAAGACGGTGATGCCGTAGATGATGCCGAAGTTGGCACGTTTCGACTTCGTGCGTTCGTCGCGTGTCACCTCTTCGATGTCTTTCTTGTAGATGGTGGCGGCCGTTGCAGCATGTAGGTCTTTTCCCTCACTGAAGACGCTGATCATGTGCTCGTCCTTCGACAGGTGTGCCATGACGCGCAGCTCAATCTGACTGTAGTCGGCCGAGAAGAACAGGCAGCCTGGTTCGGGCACGAAGGCCTTGCGAATCTCCTTGCCATCCTCGCCGCGCACAGGGATGTTCTGAAGGTTCGGGTCGGATGACGACAGACGACCGGTGGCTGTGATGCACTGGTTGAACGAGGTGTGGATGTGTCCGGTGCGTTTGTTGATGAGGGTAGGGAGGTTGTCGACGTAGGTGGACAACAGCTTCTTCAGTCCACGGAACGAGAGGATGTCGGCCACTATCTCGTGCTTGCCCTGCAGCTGTGTGAGCACCTCTTCGCTGGTGACGAACTGTCCCGTCTTGGTCTTCTTGGGCTTGTCGACGATTTTCATCTTGGCAAAGAGGATGTCGCCGACCTGCTTGGGTGAGCTGATGTTGAAACGCTCGCCAGCCAGTTCATAGATGTGTGCCTCAATCTCGTTCATGCGTTGCGTCAGCTCCTTCGATGTCTGTGCCAGTGCCTGGGTGTCGAGCACCACGCCGTTCATCTCCATCTCAGCCAGCACCGGCATCAGCGGTATCTCTATGTCGTAGAACAGTCGCTCACAGTCGTGCTGTTTCAGTTCTGGCTCTAAGCGGTCTTTCAGTTGCAGGGTGATGTCGGCGTCCTCGCATGCATATTCATAGACGAGGGTAGGGGAGAGGTCGCGCATGGAGCGCTGTCCTTTTCCTTTGGGTCCAATCAGCTCGTCAATGTGTATGGTCTGATAGTGAAGATAGGTCTCGGCCATGTAGTCCATGTTATGACGTAGCTCGGGTTGGATGAGGTAGTGTGCTATCATGGTGTCCCACATGGGGCCTTGTAACTGAACGTTATAATTTCTTAAAACTTCTAAATCGTACTTGATGTTCTGTCCAATCTTCAATATTTTTGGCGATTCGTACAGTGGTTTGAAAAGATTAACTATTTTTACCGCTTCTTCACGATTGGCTGGAACGGGCACATAAAATGCCTTGTGTGGCGTCACGGAGAAGCTTAAACCTACCAATTCTGCGTCGATGGCCTGCGTTGAAGTAGTTTCTGTGTCTAAACTGATAAATTCTTTTGTCAAGAAATAATCACAGAGTTCGCGTATTTTCTCTTCATTATCAATGAGTTGATAGTCGTGAGCCACTGTTTTAAGGGTCTCAAAACTCGAAAATTTGGGCTCGCCCGCCTCCTCGGTCGTGAATTCTGCAAAGAGAGAAAGCTCAGAATTTGCAACTTTTTGTTTCTTTTCTGTTTTTTTAAAGATTCGCTCTGCAAGCGTCTTGAACTCCAGTTCGGCGAAGAGTGTCCTCAGTTTTTCCTCATCGGGTTGTTCCAGGACCAGCGCGTCGAGGTGGAGGTCGATGGGGACGTCGGTCTTGATGGTGGCGAGGAAGTAGCTCATGCGGATGTCGTCGGTGTGTGTCTCCACCTTTGTCTTCAGTGCACCCTTCAGTTCGCCGGTGCGAAGGAGGAGCTGCTCCACCGATCCGAAGTCGTGTATGAGCTTCGCCGCCGTCTTCTCGCCTACGCCAGGACAACCGGGGAAGTTGTCGGCCGAGTCGCCCATCAGTGCCAGGAGGTCGATGACCTGGGGTGGGGTAGTGATGCCATATTTCTGGCATACCTCTGAGGGGCCCATCACCTCATAGCCACCACCATGACGTGGGCGGTAGATTCTGACACGCTCACTGACCAGCTGACCATAGTCCTTGTCGGGTGTGAGCATGTAGGTCTCGATATTCTCGATGGATTCGGACTTTTTGGCCAAAGTGCCAATTACATCGTCGGCCTCATAGCCGTCTGCCTGCAGCACGGGTATATGCCAGGCTGCCAACAGCTCTTTGATGATGGGTACGGCGCGGCTGATGTCCTCAGGGGTCTTCTCACGCTGGGCCTTGTAGGCGGGGAAGGCCTCGCTGCGGAACGTGGGACCGTGAGGGTCGAAGGCCACGCCGAGGTATCGGGGCTGCTCCTTCTCAATCACCTCCTGCAGGGTGTTGACGAAGCCGATGATGGCACTGGTGTTCAGTCCCTTTGAGTTGATGCGTGGGTTCTTGATGAAGGCGTAGTACGAGCGGTAAATGAGCGCATAGGCATCGATTAAAAAGAGCTTTTCCATGTCGTTGATAGATTTTTGGTGTAAAATTACCAAAAAAATTCGTATTACTCAGAGTTTTTCTGTAATTTTGTGCAAAATTTTCGAAAATGGATTCTCTGAGTTTGATCAAGCGTCCTGTTGAACGCGAGTTTACGCAGTTTGTAGAGCTGTTTAATAACGCCATGTCACACGATGATGGCTTGTTAGGTAATGCACTGACGCATATCCGTCAGCGGGGTGGCAAGCGCATGCGGCCCTTGCTGACGCTGCTCATGGCGAAGAACTATGGCGAGGTGACGGATGTGACGCTGAACGCGGCCCTGGGCCTGGAACTGCTACATACGGCCTCGCTGGTGCATGATGACGTGGTGGACGAGAGTGCCGAGCGTCGTGGTCAGGCTTCTGTCAATGCTACCTTTAATAATAAGGTGGCTGTCTTGGTGGGTGACTACATCCTGTCAACGGCGCTGTTGCATGTCTCAAAGACCGGCAACCAGCACATCGTGGAGAACCTCTCACAGCTGGGGCGCACCCTGGCAGCGGGCGAGATTCTGCAGCTGTCGAACATCAAAAACCCCGATTTCTCCGAACAGGTGTACTATGATGTCATCCATAAGAAAACAGCCTCGCTGTTTGAGTCATGTGCTGTCTTAGGCTGTCTTTCAGTGGGCGTTGATGCCTCAGCCATGGAGAAGGCCCGCCATTTTGGTGAGACGCTCGGCATGATGTTCCAGATACGTGATGATATCTTCGATTACTATGACTCGCGTGAGATAGGCAAGCCTACCGGTAATGACATGGCTGAGGGTAAGCTCACCCTGCCAGTACTCTATGCGTTGCGCACCGCCCCCTTTGGGGCCATGATTACCTTGGCGAAGAAGGTAAAGGCAGGCTCGATCAATACCGATGAAATCGCTGTGTTAGTGGAGTATACGAAGCAACAAGGAGGTATTGAATACGCTGAACAGCGCATGCAGGACTTCTACGACCAGAGCATGGTCTTTATCGATGAAAGCGTAAAAAAAGCCGAGATACGCGATGCCTTGGTAACTTACCTCGACTATGTGATGAAGCGCCACTATTAGTAAGACATAATAACCTGCTTTGACTCGTTTCAAAAACCAACTGCTTTCTGTTCCAATATAGTGACACAAAAAAAATAGTGCACTAAGTGCACCTGCGGGACTTAATAAGTTGACTTGCAAGTCGTTG
>Ga0247608_10003750_pt1 | contig 17511 bp, 17 predicted proteins | sample 176DNAGHGlowgp2_FD_193490 | JGI IMG/M metagenome (GOLD analysis project Ga0247608, IMG submission 193490) | Sheep rumen microbial communities from Palmerston North, Manawatu-Wanganui, New Zealand - 1766 DNA GHGlow gp2 | ecosystem: Host-associated > Mammals > Digestive system > Stomach > Rumen ... | reverse complement strand
AGTTCACGCAAGACGAATATACCGACGACGACGGATTTCCGCTGTGGCTTATCATCCTCTTCATCATCGCCATCGTCATCATCTTCTCCAAGTTCTCCGATGGTAGCGGTCAAAACTACTCTGGCGGCGGCACACGCACAATATGGATACCCATGGGTGGCGGAGGATTCAGTGGTGGAAGCTTCGGTGGCGGCGGAGGTAGTTTCGGTGGCGGCGGCTTCGGAGGTTTTGGCGGAGGCGGTTTTGGCGGAGGCGGTGCCTCTGGTAGTTGGTAGTTAGTAGGGCTGTCACACCGTGGCAGCCGGACACAGAGCAAATATTGAATTTTGAATCTTAAATCTTAAATCTCTATATGTCTGACCCAATCATTGAACTCAAAAACGCATCGATCTTCCAGCGGGAGAACCTCGTCCTAAGCAACGTCAACCTGACGCTCCACAAGGGTGAGTTCATTTATCTCATCGGCCGCACGGGAAGTGGTAAGTCTTCTTTGCTGAAGACCTTATACGGCGAATTGCCCGCCCGCGACGGCATCTTCAAGGTAGCAGGATACGACCTTACCACACTGAAAAGAAAAGACATCCCCTACCTGCGCCGCAAGATTGGCATCGTCTTCCAGGACTTTCAGTTGCTTTCCGACCGCACCGTCGAAAAAAACCTCTCGTTTGTGCTGGGTGCCACGGGTTGGACCGACGCAATAGAGATCTCGAAACGCATTGACGAAGTGCTTTCGATGGTAGGCCTTGCAGACAAGCGAAAAAGCATGCCCCACCAAATGTCGGGTGGCGAGCAGCAAGGTGTCGCCATCGCCCGCGCACTGCTCAACGCTCCCGACGTCATCCTCGCCGACGAGCCTACAGGCAACCTCGATCCCGACACAACGTTAGACGTGATGAAACTGTTGCGCAACATCAGCGAAAACGGCACTGCCGTGCTAATGGCAACACACAACTATACCTTAATGCAGAAATACCCATCCCGCATCGCCAACTGCAAGAATGGAACAGTGGTTTGTTCAAACATGGAGTAGTTAGCCAAAAATCGTTTCGACAATTTTTCGAGCATTCGCCTCATTATCATAAAGATGTCGCATCTGCACATCCCGATCCTCAACGTCATCCTCTGTGAAGTCTTCTTCCATCAGCCGTTTTATTTCAGCAATCATCCGCACGGGTTCATCAGCCACTATGCAGAGTTTGTCTAACGAAGTGCCTTTCACCATATCCGAATTGACCAAACAAAAACGCCCATTATAAAGCGCATTCAACAGCTTAAGCTTTAACCCTGTAGGTTGCTGCGTCACCAAAACATTCACCTGCGCCTGTCGTAGCAGGTCGATCATCTCGGCATCATCTGGGTTGGCCAGCAAAGTCACGTTGGGAAACCTATCGGCCAGTTTTTGCAACTTGTCGGATGGATTCAGACCTGAGACGACACAATGTAAATCCAGCTCAGAAAAGACATTCTCTATCAGCCACTTGGCAGCATCTTCATTTTCGCGAACGGAAAGGTTGCCGTGATAGAGCACATAGTCTCCCCTACCCGTCTCTGAACACACCGAGTCGGCAGCACTAAAACCAGGAACGAGCACCACATTTCCATACTTATCTGAAAAATAATCTGCGTCCTTCTGCGATATGGCAAACACACAAACCGCACTTCTCAACACAGGCTCGTAACGTTTGAGTTTCCTAGCCTCAATGAGGTAAAACAATTTCTTCCATCCCCATCGTTCCGAATCGCCCAAGCCTTTGTAATAGTCATGCTCCACATTATGGGCACGTACATAAATTCTTCTGTTTTTCAATCTTTTATCAAGCAAGACGGCAGTCGTATGCAAACCTTCGCAAAGAATAGGATAATCGTCTTTCAACAGATCCCTGACCAAGGCTTCCGACCTTCTTGAATTGATGATAAACGGCAGAAGGCTAAACTGTCTTACAAAGGAAGTATCTCGTTTATAATACTTTACATCATAGCAACGTTTCAAAACGTCTTGCTCGCCCCGACCATATTCAAAGCAATGCAGATGCACCTTGACTCCCGCCTCAATCAAAGCTTTGACACGATAAAAAACATCGATGACCCCACCGTAATTAGCTGGATATGGTACATCAAAAGAAACAATATGTAAGTGATTCTCAGTCATAATGATGGTAAATCTCTAGCAATTTTTGTTCTTCGTTTTCCCAACACAAATCCTGTGCCGCAAGAGCCAAATTCCGCTTCCAATGTTCATGCCGTTCTACATCCGACAAGGCATCGCTGATGGTCGCAGCAATGGTTTCCGGTTCATGATTCTCAATAAACATTCCCAAATCGTATTGCCGTATAATTTTCTCAATCTCAGTCAAATGCGAAGCAACAATAGGCACCCCAGCTTGAATGAAATCGAACAATTTGTTAGGTAGGCTGAATCGGTAATTCAAATTCGTGTCTTTGTCGAGGCAGAATCCCAACTCGGCCAATTGCGTATAGGCCATCATCTGCTGATAAGGCATCCTTGGAAAGAAACGGATACGGTCGGCAATGTGCAGTTCCTCAACGATTTGCTTCAATATCGGGAGCACATCTCCCCCACCGATGACCATCAGAAAACAATTGTCCAAATGCTGCATTGCCTGCACCAATTCCTCAGCCCCACGCTGGATGTTGATGCCCGACCCTTGCAAGATCAACAGGTGTTTGTCGGTGGGTAAGCCCAAAGCCAATTTATCGCCTTTTGGAGGCAAGGCTTTTCGCGATGGTATATTCCTGATTACATGACATTTGACACCATATTTCTCGCGAAACAACTCGGCAATCGAATCACAAACCGTTATCATTTCGGGCAATTTAGGTACCACAAAACCCTCAATCCGTTTCCACACTTTTTGCACCTTCGGTCGATTGACCAACTCTGGAGTCTCGGTGAAATATTCATGGCTGTCGAAAATCATCCTAACGCCCTTCAATCGTGAGATGAAATACGTGGGCAAAACCGTATCCAAGTCATTGGAAAGCAAAAGATTGGCACGATGGAGCAAGAGAAAGAAAAACAAACGGATGTTGTATTCGGCATAAAACAATGGACCTTTCTCAAAAAGCAATTTCATTCGATGCGCAGCATAAGGTCGGTCGTCCATCGGAGGGCTTTTCCTTTGCTTTCGACCCACCAAAAGAACCTCGTAACCAGCCTTTTGCAAAGCCAGACACGACTTGTTGACCCGTTGGTCAGTAACCAAATCATTGATAACCGATACGATAGCGCGTTTCATGGGACAAAGATACGAAGTTTTACAATGAAACGACGATATTTGCCATCTATTGTGTATTTTTGCCCCCATGAAAACCAACGTCAACCTACGACCTTACAATAGTTTCGGCTTCAGCGCCGTAGCGAAATATTTCATTGAAATCAATGATATTCAACAGCTTGAAGAATTGATTCAAAACGACATTTTCAAGAACGAAAAGCACCTGATCTTGAGCGGAGGCAACAACGTGTTGTTCCAAAACGACTTTTTCGACGGTCTCGTTGTGTACATCAACACGAGAGGCATCGAAACCATTCAAGACAATGACGAGGTCATTGTCCGCGCACAAGCAGGCGAGGATTGGCCTGATTTCGTGCGATATACAGTCGAGAATGGTTGGCATGGATTGGAGAATCTCGCCCACATTCCAGGGAAAGTAGGTGCCGCTCCCGTCCAAAACATCGGTGCCTACGGCATGGAACTGAAAGACAATTTCTTAAAATGTGAGACCATTGAAACTGCCACAGGAGGGAAACGGGTGTTTTCGAAAACGGAATGCCGATTCGGCTACCGAGAAAGCGTCTTCAAAAAAGAGCTGAAAGGGCATTACATCATCACTTCCGTGGACTTCAAATTGAAGAAAAACGCCTCCCTCCACCTCGAATATGGCAACATCAAAACCTATCTGGAGCAAAACGGCATCGAAAACCCGACCTTACTACAGCTCCACGATGCCATCTGCGCCATCCGCGATGCCAAATTGCCCGATGTGAAGCGAATTGGCAGCGCTGGCAGTTTCTTCAAGAACCCGGTCATTGAAAGGATGCAATTCGAAGCTTTGCAAAAAGATTATCCAAACCTTCCTCATTACGACGAACCCAACGGCAAGGTGAAAGTGCCAGCAGGCTGGTTGATTGAACATTGCGGCCCTACGACTGGCTCTGATACCCCAAGTTGGAAAGGCTGGCGCGATGAGCATGTAGGTGTCTACGAAAAGCAGGCACTCGTGCTTGTTCATTACGGCAACGGCAAAGGCCACGACATCGCGAAACTGGCAGAGAGAATCCAAGCCTCTGTGAAAGCAAAATTCGACATAAATATTTCTCCGGAAGTAGTTTATATATAAATATTTACAATGCCAAAACAAAAATAGTAATGACAATTACGGTAATGGCCATTACTTTAGCATTCTAGCGCTCCAATTAAATCTGTAACTTTTTGAAAACCAAATCGTTCACAATAATCAGTTATTCCGACAGCAACCTTCGCAGAAACTGCCGGATCGATGAAATTGGCCGTGCCAATTTCGATAGCGGAGGCGCCTGCAAGCATGAACTCAACGGCGTCCGTAGCATTGGAAATGCCGCCCAAGCCGACTACTGGTATCTTTACTGCCTTGGAAACCTGCCACACCATACGCAAGGCAACTGGTTTCACACAAGCTCCTGAAAGTCCACCTGTAATAACGCTCAATTTCGGTTTACGCTTCTCTGCATCGATGGCCATCCCCATCAGTGTGTTGATGAGCGACACAGAATCGGCGCCAGCGGCCTCGGCAGCCATGGCAATCTCGGCAATGTTGGTCACGTTGGGCGACAGCTTGACCATCAAGTGTTTGTGAAATACCTTGCGCACTTCAGAAACGACTTGTGAGATGCCCGTGGTGGTCACGCCAAACGCCATGCCGCCTTGTTTCACATTGGGGCAAGAGACATTCAACTCAATGGCCGGAATCTTTTCCAACTCGCTCACCATCTCAGCGCCTTGCACATAATCCTCCAAAGTGGAGCCCGAGAGGTTAAGCAACACGTTGGTATCGAAGTCCTTGATACGGGGATAGATCGTGTCAATGAAATATTGCACGCCTTTGTTTTGCAGTCCGACGCAGTTCAACATGCCCGAAGGCGTCTCCGCCATGCGAGGATAAGGATTGCCCTCACGCGCATGCAACGTGGTACCTTTCACGATGATGCCGCCCAGTTGGGCCAAATCGACAAAATCGGTGTATTCTTCGCCATAACCAAACGTACCCGAAGCTGTCATCACGGGGTTGCGCAGCACTAAGCCACGACCCAAATCTATTGTTGTATTCACCATTTCAACCTCCTTGTGTTAAATACCGGACCTTCCTTGCAGACACATACATGACCCTCAACCGTATCCTCGACGCAACAGAGGCAAGCGCCCAAACCACAAGCCATCAGATTCTCGAGCGAAACCTCGCACCATGTGCCTTTTGAAGCCGCAAGCTTCGCCACGGCTTTCATCATCGGCTTGGGACCACAGACATAGATTCTGTCAAAACCATCCCTTTGCCACACTGAATGCATCGTCACGAAACCTTTCTCCCCAAGAGATCCATCTTCAGTAGTCACAAATGTTTGGCCAAATTGTTGGTAACCAGCCAAACGAATCAAGTCGGATTTCATCTTTCCACCCAAAAGCATAGTTGGCTTTATTCCTTTCTCGCTCAGCACTTTGGCAAAATAGAACAAGGGGGCAATGCCGATGCCGCCCCCAACGAGCAACACCTTATCGCTCTTTTCGGGAATGGTAAAACCATTGCCCAAAGGAAGCACCATGTTGATAACGTCGCCCACTTCGGCTGCGGCGAGATGCCTTGTGCCCTCGCCAACCTGCTGTACAAGCAACGTTATTTCATTTTGTTGCAAATCCACATCGTGGATGGAAATAGGACGACGTAGGTAGGTGCTCGGCGAGCCATCAACACGCACTTGAACAAACTGGCCAGGGTTGATGCTAGGCAAAGCATGCTTTGCGCGTAGCCGAAGCATCACGGAACGCCCGAAGTCTTGTTTTTCGACGAGTCTAAAGTCTGTAATCTGCTTCATTTCGGTTCAATTTGATGCCACAAAGATACAAAAAAAGCCGCATAACGCGGCTTCCTCTCCATGTAACCTTTAAAATCATTCTTCTTTTGTTTCAGGTTGATCCTCAGCGCCTCCAGCTTGGGGCTTTTCTTCCTCAACGGTGAAATCGAGTAAGCCCTTGTCGTTCAGCATTTGATACCACTGGAAAACTTTCCTCATATCGGAAGGATAAACAGCATCCTCGTCATAATCGGGCATTACAAAGGCGAACTTCTCACGCAATTGGTCGGGCGCGGCTTTCTTCCAATCAAAGTCAACCTTGTCGCCCATCTTCTCGTGGATCATCATAAAAACTTCCTTCAATGGACGGTCTTCATCGGTAGAGAAAATGGAAATCTCTTCAAGAGAGCTCATTCTGTCGCGGGCAAAAGCAGGAACGCACTTGCCATCGATAACCGACTCAACGATTATTCTTCCAACGGCCTGAGACTTAACAATATAAAGTCCAGGTTTGCCTGATATTGATACAATCTTACTTAAATCCATAGTCAAAAATGTTGTTGTTAGTTTTCTAAAGTGGCTGCAAAAATAGGAAAAAGATTGAAACGATGATTTATTGAAAGACGATTTGTTGGAAATAATAAACTAATCATCTAATTTTCAACATATTTCAATACTCCAGTCTGATTTCATCCACCCACAGCACATTGTCCAAAGCTCCGATGAAAGCGCCTTGACTACCAGAAGTTATCATCATAATGGCATGAGTAACAGGACAATTAGCCTCCGCCCAAGACTCTTCTTGAATAACCTTCCGCTTCCCTTTACTGTTGACGGCATACATCGACCTCTCACCCGTAATCAAATCCATATAAGGCTGGTAACCAGCCGACTTTCGCGCATCGCCATAAATGACCGGCACTCGGAAATCGTATACCCAGCCATCGGAGCTTTTTGTGATATGATAGACTGCAGTGCCGACCCGTTTGGCGTGAACGTTGCCTTTCTCATCCTCCCAACGATATTGCAAAACAAATAGAATCTCGGCAGGGTCGTAGCCTTCAAACTCGGTAGCACGGAATGTGGTGCCCTTCACCAATTTACCAGTATTTGGAATAAAAGATTTATAATTGAGCACCAATGCTTTAGGTTGTTTTGTAAAGGGCAAGCCCCAGTCCATGAATCCGTATGGGGCACTCACCCCCGTGATCGGTTCAAACATTTTGCCCCAATAAATGGAACCAGCCGCCAACACTTTGATATTCACCAATCCAGCCACTTTGCATGAAGCATATTGTGTGGCAAGTTTGGCGCATCGTCCCGTAGGGCCGCGGTCGGGCGTAACGTTGGTGCTGGTCTTCACGACACCCGCCACCTTAGCATAGGCATTAGAGGAGGCCCAAATGGTTTTTGAATAGTCATAAGCGATATTGCCGCGCAACGTATCAGTCGGGCCAACGACAAATAAAGTCCTTTCGTTACCACCAAGAATCTGAGACTCGGTTATATAGCGGACGGCCCACTGCTCGAAATCGCCAAAAGGCACTTTCTCGTAGCGCTGGGAGAAAGCCGTCAAGGCGGACAGCACAACGAATATGGTCATTTGAATTTTCGCCATATCCTATCAACTAATCCATGGGGTAAAATGGCAACCAGAGGAGGCAGATACACATTCATGAATCCCGGTTTCACAACACGTTTCTTACGCATCATGCCCTTCAAGGCCTTCCGTACCAACCATTGCGGTGTTCCAATCAGCCCAATTTTAACACCAGCACGCAAAAGATTGGGTTTCAGTTTGTAAAGCGGGGTCGCAATAGCTCCCGGACACACCGTAGTGACGCCGACGCCATAAGGCCGCATCTCGAAATAGAGTGATTTGCCGAAGCTCTTCAGGTAGGCTTTTGTGGCCGCATAAATCGTGATGCCCGGACAAGGCAATTGGGCTGCCATCGACGACATATTAATAAGGTGTCCGTAACCGCGTCGTTTCATCTCCTCACCGAAAAGGATGCTCATCCGCGTCGGGGCAAAGGCATGCAATCGCATCATCATCAAGGCTTTGGCCTCATTTTCAGGTGTCAGTTCCTCAAAGAAGAACATGCCCGCATTGTTGACAAGGATGTCGATTTGCAAATGTTCGTTTTGACAGTAGGCAAACAATTCATCAGCGGAACGATCCTGAGCCAAATCCTGAAAACGGGTTTTCACTTGAATACCATCACGTTTTAGTGCTTCGGAGGCTTTCAGCAATTCATTTTCTTGATTGCTGACCAACAACAAGTTGCAGCCCATTACTGCCAGCTGTCGCGCATACTCCAAGCCCATGCCCGAGCTTCCGCCCGTGACGAGCGCCCGTGGTTGATGTCCATGCGTCTCAATAAACCGTTGCATCCATTTCTTTCCGTTCATCCGTTCCTTTCCGCTTTCTTGATTTCTTTTCTGATACTTTTTGGCAATTCTTCGTCTACGCAATGATGGCACTTCATCTCCAGCGTATACATCCGCCCGATACAATAGTTGGAGTGTTGGCATTCGCTTCGGGTGACTTCACCGCTATGCAATTTGTTGACAAAATCCGTGTCACGGATCAAGGCACGTGCCATCTGAAGGGCTACAAAACCCGAGTCGAGCACCTCCTCCATCTTCTCTCGCGAGACCATGCCGCCCACATAAATCAGGGGAAGCTTCAGCGCAGCACGAAACTCCTTGGCGTCTTCCAAAAAATAGGCTTCGCTATAAGGCACGGTGGGAATCAGTTTGCGGCCAATCAAGGCAAGTATCGCCTTGAGCCACCAGAATTTCTTTGGATCCATGTAATAGCGCAAGGTCTTGAGCGGCATCGCACCTCGCATCACTTCCATCGGAGCCTTGCTGACAAAGCCTGCCGACAGCACAAGTGCATGAACACCAAGCTTTTCCAACTCTTTGGCCACGATAATGCAATCGTCGCGGTCCATGCCTCTGTTGAAGCCATCGTGCATGTTCATCTTGACCACAACGGCCATGTCGTTGCCTGCCGCACGCATCACTTCCTCGATGACGAGTTTCATGAAACGCATCCTATTGTCGAGGCAACCGCCAAACTCATCGTGGCGATGGTTGGTATAAGGCGACAGAAACTGGCTGATGAGATAACCGTGTCCAGCATGAATCTCGACACAATCGAAGCCCGCCTTGCGCGCCAAGGTGACAGCCTTTCCGAAGTCGAGAACCAACTCATAGATTTCCGCTTTTCTCAGCTTCCTCACGAAGGTCGGCGAGTACATATTGAAGCCACCTGAAGCGCCCACAGGCTGGCAGCCACAGGTGGAGCGATGGGTCATGTTGCCACAATGCCCCAATTGGATGGAAGCCTTGGCTCCATAGGAATGAACCGAGTCGGTCAAGCGCTTCAAGTCGGGGACGATTTCCTCGCGCATCCACAGCTGGCCGTTGAACGACAGTCCCGACTGGCTGACGGCTGCATAGGCCACCGTTGTCATGCCAACACCACCCCGTGCCACCGCGGTATGGTAGTTGAACAAATCATCCGAGGGACGGTTTCCATAGGCCATATTCTCAAATGCAGCTGAGCGTATCACCCTATTGCGCAGTGTGATAGGTCCGATTTCGCAAGGTGTAAATATGATTGAGTTTTCCATAGATCAATAAATAAAAGGAATGATTCTCTTGACTTTTTTCGTATCTAACTGATCGCCAAACTCTTCTTGATAGTGCTTGTAAATATGGTCGGCACGCGGACCAAGGTTGGCGAATGTCCACAAGGCGAAGACCGCACCCGCCCACGACCAGGTGAGGATGGCGAAGCCGATCCACTCAACGAACTCTCCAAAATAGTTGGCAGAAGTGACATAACGGAACAAACCGTCCTTTGGCAAATAATGCTTCGAGTCACCATCTTTCCTCAAGTTGCGGATGATGTCGTCGCTCTGAATATTGATATACATCCCGATGATGAAAACCATAAAACCCGCAATAAAACGCGGATTCGTCAGCCAATCAGCGGGATAATAGTCGGCAGGCGAGATATAGAAAATCCAACCGCCCTGCATCAAAGCATTCAACACATTGAAAATCACGCCCATGAGAACGATGGAAAGCGGCATCACGCTGTGACCGCGCATTCGAAACGGGAACACGAATGACCGCTGGATATAATGCAACTCGAACAGGAACAGGAAAGCCAAACGGACCAAGTCGTCGCGCCGATCAGAAAAGAACCACAGCAACAGCATCGCGATGAAAACTGGCGCTTCCATCAGCACCCAACCCACTTTGTTGTTGACTGTCGGGCCCCATTTCGGATTATAGAACTTGCCATAGCCTGCATCGACGAAGAAGAGGCTCACGAAGACCACCACAGCCACCACCGCCATGACAATCAAAAAGACGTTGAATTGTTGAATATCCATTGCTTTGAAAATGAATTTCAAAAATAGGGAAAAAACGTTTGCAAGCACACATTTTTCAACCAAAAGGCTTAAAAATTATCCGTATCAATGTCCTTAAGTACCTCACAAACGGGAAGAAATGTGTATTTTTGCGGCAAAATCAGAACTATGGAATCGAATATTGGTCTTTTCAACGAAAGTTTCCCACCCGTGATGGATGGAGTGTCGGTATGCGTGCAAAACTACGCCTACTGGATGCAGAAAAAAGTGGGCGGTGTGTCGGTCATCACACCCAATGTGCCCGGAGCCAACTACAAGCAATATGACTATGAGGTATTGGACTATTTTTCGGTGCCCATCCCCTTCCGCAAGCCCTACGTCACCGGCATTGCCGACATCGACCCTGCTTTCTTAGCAAAAATCTCGAAGCGGCCTTTCAAGATCGTGCATGCCCACTCGCCTTTCACTGCAGGTTGGGCTGCTGCCAATGTCGCCAGAAAGTTGAACATACCGATGGTCGCCACGTTCCATTCCAAATATCGCGACGACTTCAGCCAAAACATCCCTTCGAAAGCCGTCGTCGACCAAATCATCAAGCGCATCATCAACTTCTATGAACGCGCTGATGAGGTTTGGGTACCGCAAGACTCTGTGAAAGAAGTGATTAAGGAATACGGCTTCAAAGGTAACGTGGAGGTCGTCGACAACGGCAGCGACCTCGTTGCCGACTATCCCGAATCCTATTTCGTTGAGGCAAGAAAGGCTTTGGGCATCGCCCCTGACGACTTCGTCTTCCTCTTTGTCGGGCAGCACATTTGGCAGAAGAACGTCCGATTCATCATCGAAGCCCTTGAGAAGATCAAGGACACGCCTTTCAGGATGTTTTTTGTCGGCAATGGCTATGCCGCCGAAGCCATGAAAGAGCTGGTGGCTGAGAAAGGCCTCGACAAGTGCGTCACTTTCGTCGGCACACTGACCGAGCGCGAAGCCATAACGCAATACTATGCCGCCGCCGACCTATTCCTTTTCCCATCGCTCTACGACAACGCGCCACTTGTGGTTCGCGAGGCCGCTGCATTGCACACCCCCGCCGTCATGATCGAAGGCGCCACGGCCGCTTCCATCCTGACTGACAACGAGAACGGATTCCTCATCCCCAACGATCTGGACGCCTTCGCCGATCGACTCCGCGAACTGATTCACGACCCTGAACGCGTGCACAAGGTGGGCATTCAAGCCTCGCATAGCATCGTCCGTTCATGGGAAGATGTTGTCGGAGAAGTCCTTGAAAGATACAACAACTTGATTTACAGAACAAAAATGATAATCATTCCTAAAAACAACTCAAAATGAACATCAGCTGGATTCTCATCATCGTCATCGGCATCGTTGGTATGCTGGTGCAATGGAAACTGAAAAGTGTCTTCGCCAAGTATTCCAAGGTGCTATCACCTGGAGGTTTGACAGGCGCGCAAATCGCTCAGAAAATGTTGAATGACAACGGCATTTACGACGTGCAGGTGACTTGTATCAAAGGGCAACTCACCGACCACTACGACCCAACGAAGAAGACCGTCAACCTTAGCGAAGACGTCTATCGTCTGAATAGCGTGGCTGCTGCTGCCGTCGCGGCACACGAATGTGGCCATGCCGTACAACACAAGGTAGGCTATGCTCCTCTGAAACTGCGTTCCAAATTGGTGCCTGCCGTCAACATTTCCTCGAAACTGTCAATGATTGTCATCATCATTGGCCTGTTCGTCATAAACGTCTTCCCTGCCCTATTCTGGCTAGGCATTGCCATGTTTGCAACGGTGTTTCTTTTCAGTGTGGTGACCCTGCCTGTGGAGTTCAATGCCTCGAAGCGGGCTTTGGCATGGCTACAGTCGTCCAATTCACTCAGTCAAGTTGAGCTTGGACAAGCCAAGGAAGCCTTGAGTTGGGCTGCCAGCACCTACGTTGTGGCTGCCTTGTCGTCGTTGGTCACGCTTATGTATTATCTCGGGTTGGGAAGCAGCAGGAGATAAATGTGTAAACCAAACAAAAAACAGGCGGGTGAAACAGCTTTCATCCGCCTTTTTTTCTCGGTCAGTTTTGGGGCTCAATCCTACTATAGACTTCCTTGATTTGAAGAGCCAATTCTTCTGTACCGTTTTTCTGAACAGACTTCATGAAGTTCAAACGGGCAGAAGTGAAGCGGTTAACCTCGGCTTCGCTCATTTCGGCTTTCTTATCCATATAATTCTTACTCATGGCAACAAACTGATCGACAGCTACTTGCCAATCCTCAGCGGTGTAATGGGAGGAACGTTTTTCCGTCTGCTTGACGAACTTCTCAGCATTGGTAACAACCTCTGACGGCTTTTCAGCGATGGTGTACATCACCGGTCCTTTCTGACAACTCGAAAATGCCAAAAGGACAAACAACATTAAGGGTAATACTTTTTTCATATTGTCTCGAATTTGGATGCAAAAATAGTTATTTTTGATGTTCGAAGAAAAAAAAACATCTGTTTTCCCCAAAAAAGACTAATATTGCAAACGCAAATATTGAACAGCACAACCAACTAAGAATCTTTCAGCCATGAAAAAGTCTTTTGTTTTAATCATCACTCTCTCACTGTGTGGATTTGCATCCTTTGCACAGATGCGCACCCGCATCGGCTACGATTATGTTACGCCTGACATAGGTACGACCCTTAATGCCATGAGGCCCGTGGGCGACTTGAACGTGAACACCTTACCAGCCCGAAGCGGTGGCACGGGAACCTATGAAGACCCATACATTATAGCCTCGGCAGAGGAGTTAGCCGAAATCGCGACCCGAGTCAACAGTGGCACCGAAGCCACTGGTACCATTTTCCCCAATGGCAATCCAGGCTATGCCGACCAATATTTCCTGATGGACAAAGACATTGACCTCAGCGACTATACACCCTGGACGCCCATTTCTATCCCTGGGGAGAAAATCTTTTTTGGCCACTTCGACGGCGACGGGCACACCATCACCCATCTCACCACCGACTTCAGCACCAACAACTCCAACCAAGGCCTATTCTCGGTCATTGGCGCCAATGCCTCCATCAGCAACCTCAAAATTAGGGACAGCCATGTCACTGGAGAAATCTACACTGGATCCTTTGTCGGTGCGGCAGGAGAGAACTCCCAAATCATCAATTGTCACAACTATAGCGACGTGAATGCCACCTATTATTATTGTGGCGGCATCGCTGGCGCAAGCTGGGGTGCAATTGTGAATTGCTCCAACACGGGCAACATCACCTCCAACCAAGACTTCATCGGAGGCATCGTCGGCGACTTCTACGGCACCATCATATCATGCATCAATACGGGAAACATAAGCGGCACCACCTCCACCGGAGGCATCGTCGGCTATAGTGCCAATGCAGAAATCGCCCACAACATCAATGCCGGAAACATCTATGCCACAAGCGGATACTCAGGTGGCGTCGTTGGCTTCGTGACCAACTACGACTCTGAGAACACAACATCCGATTTGCTGAATGTCGGTGGCTGCTACGGTCCTAACATCAAGGCCGTCATCGGTCGCCTATGGACCGAAAACGGACAGCCAAGCCATGCCAGCAACTGCTACTACGACCGTCAGATGACCGACAAGACCGGCGTTACGCCTGGCGACGACGTTGAAGGCGTGGTTGAGCCTCGTTTCACCCATGAGCTTATCGGATTCAATATGACCGAGGAATTAGGGCATACTTGGACCTACGGCAACGAAGTATATGGCTGGAACTTCTACGAAGACAACTACCCCACCCCCGACAGCTGGGTTCATTACAATGAGACTCGCTTCGTGGCCGCCGCTCCTGCAAGATTGCGCTATGTCAACGAATCTGACTACGACCGTTTCAATAACGTGCGTGACGACTTTCACATCTTCAACGATTTTTACGGACTCACTTGGGAAAGTGCCACTGGCAAGGTTAGTTTTTCCGAAAATCTCGCACAACTGCTTGAAACAGGACGAGATACACTCATTGTCAACCTCGACGATGCCCGCAAAGAAATCATCATCGAAATCACCGACATGCTTGGCACCGATGAAGCCACAGCCACAAACCTGACGGTCTATCCCAATCCCACCAACGGTTTCCTCACGTTGGAAGGAATCGAAGCCACCGAAACAAAGGTTTTCGACGCCCTTGGCCAGCAAGTTATGAGCTTCAAAGGAAACAAGGCGCACTTGGGACACCTTTCGCAAGGCGTTTATCTTCTGAAATCAACCGACACAGATGGCTTCATACACCAAAACAGGGTTGTAGTGAGACATCGGCAATAGAAAAAAAGACCGTTGTAGCAAAAACCAAAAGAAAAAAGTTGTATTTTAGCCGACTAATTTCTGTCCAAGTGTTGGAGGTAGAACTGCCGAACCTATGAAAAGGCAGCAGCCTATCTCCAACAACTGACAAAAGCGAATGGAAACAGTCAAACAATTAAACAGTTAAACAATAAACAATAAACACAATGAGCACTATCAAAGATTTGGAACCGAAAGGCGTGTTCAGCAACTTCTACAGCCTGACACAGATTCCTCGCCCGTCGAAAAAAGAAGCCAAGGTGATTGCCTTCATGAAGCAATGGGGCGAAGACCACGGCCTTGAGACCATGGTCGACGACTGTGGCAATGTCATCATCCGCAAACCCGCCACACCTGGCATGGAAAACCGCAAAGGCGTCATCCTGCAAGCCCACTTGGACATGGTACCGCAAAAGAACGCCGACAAGGTGCACGACTTCGAAAATGACCCGATTGAAACCCGTATCGAGAGCGGTTGGGTGAAAGCCAACGGCACCACCCTCGGCGCCGACGACGGACTGGGAGCCGCTGCCGCCATGGCCGTACTCGAAGCCACTGACCTGCAACACGGTCCCATCGAAGCCCTCTTCACCATCGACGAAGAGACCGGCATGACGGGTGCCAACAAGCTGCAGCCCGGTGTGTTGCAAGGCGACATCCTGATGAACATGGACTCGGAGACCGAAGGCGAGCTCTACGTGGGCTGCGCCGGCGGCGTCGACACCATCGGCACTTGGACACCAACTTTTGAAAACATTCCCGCCAACATGGTCGCCTATCGCCTTTTCGTGAAAGGCCTGAAAGGCGGTCACTCGGGCATGGACATCAACCTGGGCCGTGCCAACGCCAACAAGGTGATGAACACCCTCCTTCTGATGGCTGCTGAGAAATACGGCCTGCGTCTTGCTTGCATTGACGGCGGAAGCCTGCGCAACGCCATCCCTAGAGAATCGGAAGCCATCGTCTTGGTTTCTGCCGACAAGGAAACCCAATTCAAGCAATACGCCGCCGAATTTGAAGGCATTTGCAAGGAAGAATTCGCTCAGGCCGAGCCCGAATTGGCCATCGTTTGCGAGCCTGCCGCCATGCCCGACAAAGTCATCGACGTGAAGACGCAAAACAACATGTTCACCGCCATCGCCCGCTATCCCAACGGTGTCATCGCCATGTCAAGCGACTTCGAAGGCACCACCGAGACATCGAGCAACCTAGCCACAGTGAAGATGGAAGACGGCAAGATCACCTGTGCTGCTTTGACCCGCAGCCTCGTCGACGCCGACAAGGACAAACTCGCCGAACAAATCCGCAAAAACCTTACCGATAATGGCGCCGAGGCCTATTCGACCGGCGACTACCCAGGCTGGAAGCCCAACATCAACTCGACCATCCTCAACCTGATGAAGAAGGTCTACAACGACAAGTTCGGCAAGGAGCCCAAGGTGATGGTCATCCACGCTGGCCTGGAATGCGGCATCCTCGGATCGAAGTACCCGAACTGGGACATGGTCTCGTTTGGCCCGACCCTGGTTCACCCCCATTCCCCCGACGAAGCCCTGCTCATCGAGAGCGTGCAACCCTTCTGGGATTTCCTCGTCGAGACATTGAAGAACATCCCCGAAAAAGAGATCGTTGCATAAATAATTCATAACCAATGATTTGAAAAAGGTGAAATCAGATTTGGTTTCGCCTTTTTCATTTTTTTCGGAAAAAATGTTGGAGTAAAGGAAATTCTTTGTACTTTTGCAGCCCGATTCAAAGGGATTTCAGTGTAAAAAGAACAAATAAATAAGATACAGAGATGAAGCGCACTTATCAACCATCGAACAGAAAACGTAGAAACAAACACGGTTTCAGAGAAAGAATGTCAACGGCTAACGGCCGTAAGGTTTTGGCCCGCAGAAGAGCCAAAGGCCGCAAAAAACTTACAGTTTCTGACGAGTATTAATTTTCGGAAGCCGTTATATTTCTTATTTAAGGTAACGAAGGCGACCCCGCAAGGGAATCGCCTTTTGTTGTTTTATCTTGTCGCAAACGCGTCCTGCAGTTTGCTTTTTTCGAATTGCGAGACGCAATTCACAACGGTTTCTCGCAACGGTAGATGACTTCCTCTCCCCTACGCGCCAAGTGCATCCGTTCGCGTTGTTCGTCGGGTATCTCATAGTAAATCCTATCCTCCGTCACCTTGAAGCCCGCCTTGCGCAGCACCTCGGCATAATCGCGGCCAAACTGGCGCACGTGGTCGTATTGGCCAAAGAGACGCTCGCGTTCCTTGGGGTCGGTGATGCTCGGATCCTCGAAAGTGTCGACATCGGGATTGATAGGCACCAGCAGAATGGCCCAGCCTCCGGGCTTCAGAATCCTTTTGATTTCAGAAAATGCCTTGTTGGCATCGTTGACGTGTTCAAGGACATGGTTGCAGATGACCACATCGTAGGTGTCGCTCGGCTGGTCGATGGCGGTCACGTCGAGATGCAGGTCGGCAATAGGCGAATCGAGGTCGGCAGTGGTGTAATCGAGGTTCTTCAGGGCACGAAAACGCTTCAGGAAAGGCTGCTCAGGCGCGAAATGCAAGACCTTGAGCGGCGCCGTGAAGAAATCCGTCTTCTCTTTCAAATAAAGCCACAGCAAACGATGCCGTTCGAGTGACAAACACTTGGGGCACAAGCGGTTGTCCATAGCCTTGCCATAGCCATACGGTAGAAACTTTCGGAAAT
>Ga0247608_10003748_pt1 | contig 17515 bp, 17 predicted proteins | sample 176DNAGHGlowgp2_FD_193490 | JGI IMG/M metagenome (GOLD analysis project Ga0247608, IMG submission 193490) | Sheep rumen microbial communities from Palmerston North, Manawatu-Wanganui, New Zealand - 1766 DNA GHGlow gp2 | ecosystem: Host-associated > Mammals > Digestive system > Stomach > Rumen ... | reverse complement strand
TATAGCGCCACCTAGTAGTGATTACCCAATATCTTTCAACAGGTGCATAGATGAAGCATACCTTGCAAAACCTGGTAATACATATACGATATATGGGTTTGATGATACATCACTTGCATATGGCGGTGGTATTACTAAAAGCGAGGCAAACGATGAAAGAAAATACCGTTTTTCAGAGGATGGGTATTTCGATGAAATGATTAATGGCTCTATTCAGTCTTTCACAATAACAGAATCTTTTGGATTTAAGAAGGTTGATGGTAAATATTCAATAGACCAATCAAAATCTTTTTTCTATACACCAGAATATGTTAATCTTTCTAGTTTCATAAAGAATGAATGTGAAGTTATTACCAGTGAAGAAGTACAAATGGCATTTTTCCTGATGGGTCTTACTGGTATAAAGTATGATAAGGTTGCAGACAACATCAATAACAAGTCGTTTGCTTATATACCTAATGTCGCTTCATTACAGATTGGTGCTATTATTGCAGCATATTACTGTAATTCATTCATTGATTCTAATGGTGTCAGAAAGAGTGTTCCATTTACTAGTGTATTCAATGTGGATTATGCTAAAAAATTCATTGTCATTCCTTATGGTTTCGAGGCATTGGCAAAAGCGATAAACGGCATGTCAACAGCTTGCAAACTTTCATACGTAAAACACTTCAGGGATTGGTGTGTTACTTATAAAGCCAGATTCAATGAACTTAAGATAAAGGACATGAATAAGACCAATAAAGTTTCTCATGCACACTATGAAAAGGTAATGTTTGACAGAGAAAGTGATGCAACAGTAAAAAGGGCTTTGTTCAGGCAAAATTCAGATGTTATAAAATCCATTACAAATAGTCTGATGTCTATGGTTGGTATAATAAATCTTACTGTTGCATCAGATGGTTCAGCCAAATCAAAAGACAGTGACTTTGAAAAGGCATATTTTGTTAGTGAAACACAAGCTAAGGTGTATCTTGACTCTTTCCTAAAGACACTTAGGCAAATAAATGGTCTTGAGGAATCTGGAGGCGACCCAACAACGATAGCTCAAAATCCTACACAGACAACAGAAGACATGAAGATTGAACTGTATAGGTATTTGAAGCAAATCTATGATAAATGGGCTGCTGCAACAACTTTTGACACATGGAAATTTGACCAGTTCTTTAATGAAAAACAAAAAAAGAACCCACTTGGTAACAATTTCTTCTTTATTGACTCGTTCTATAATAAAATCGGAGATAAGCTTCTTATAAATCCTAGAAAATTGTCAAAGATTATAAAACTGGCAACAGAGTCAATGGATACAAATGTCATGTTGTATAGTTTCTTTGCACAGGTTTATGGAGAGCATAGATGCATGATGAAATGCATTCAGAATTTCAAGATGCTATCTGATGGTATAAACAACTTATTTGTTCCAGTGCCTTATAATAGTATGTCTAGACCAGACCCATTCCCAGATTTCGTAGTGATTTATACATATGAGTCATCTAGGAATTTGAATGTTGCAAACGGTGAGTATAAGGATGACGGTTTTATGCTTAATGATGAATATGATACACCATTACCAATTAAATCAAGGGGTGACGAAAAAAGGTTTTACAAAATACCTGCTTTTGGAGTATCTTATGGTAGACAATACCAAAACTACTTCAAGAGTGTTAATGTAGATATGTCTAACCCAACAACAACGGAACAGGCTATCGTTGCAAAGCACTCTATACTTGCTGCAAGCAGAGATAAGACAGCTAAGGGTGTAGGAGCACAAGACTTATATGATATCTATTCGAACCAGTCATATACATGTAACGTGGAAATGATGGGTTGTGCGTTTGTGCAGCCACTCATGTATTTTGTGCTACTTAATGTTCCATTCTTTAGAGGCTCATATCTCATATCAAAAGTAAAACATTCTTTGAGACCTGGTGATATGACAACTACTATAACTGGTGTAAGGATGAGCAAGTATTCCAACAAAATTGTCACTGATATTTTCACAGATGAAGAAGATGCAATCAATGAGGGTGGCACATACAATGAGGACAAGAAGTATCTAATGGCAGATACAACAAACGACTGCCCTTATCAGGTGTTCCCAATTGAGAATGATGATAGTGTTTATTTGTCTGGTTCAGATTTAGAGAAAGCTAATACATTAATGGATAAAATAGCCCACCACTTATACGGTAAAGCCGATTGTTCTGATAAAAAAGTTAGAATTGCTGCTGCTGGTATAGTTGGTAATATGTGGGTTGAAACATTACCTCATTTTGACCATACCAGTGTTAATGCGTTTGATAATGGTGGGAAATCTGGAGGACTTTGCCAGTGGAGAGATAACAACGGAAACAACAAAGAGAAAAATCTATCTCACCTAATATTAAAGCAACCAGATGGATATGGTCAACCTAATCAAAAATGTGTTACTGGGGGCTTAGACAAGTCTGGTTTAAAAAATTTGTTTAGTAAATCTGGCATAACAGTAGATACTCAAATACTATTCCTTAATGACACAATTAGTAAGGTAACTGACCCTAAAAATGGTGGAATGTTTTCAAAGGAAAAATTACTTTCGGATTCATCTGCAAGGGTTGCAGCAGAGCATTTTAGAGCAGCTTATGAAAGAGGAAGTGATGCAAGCAAGAGACAAGACATGGCTGAAAAATTCTTTGATTCTTATAAAAGTGGCGGTCAAACAAACGAGGCTAAAACTAGTAAAAAGAATTTTTCAGAGTTGTTCTTCAATGCTGTTCAGAAATCTCTTAATTCAACAGGCTCTTATTCTGGTAATCTAATTCCAACATATCGTGATAATGATAAAACTTATCTCCAGATAAAGATAGAGGGAAATGACTACACAAAGTTAGCTGTTCTGTTTGATATAATACTTAATTCTCCTGAATATTACAACCACGTTGGAAGTATGAGCTGGGTTTATAAAAATTCGCCTTCAGAATATCCAGACAAACTTCTCTTAAAAGTTGGTAAAACTGTTAAAAATAACGAGAGAAGAATCTATGTACAGAACGGTGGTGGTAATGTATCAGGAAAGCTTAATGGTGACGAGTGTAACGAAAAGCTGATGCAGAGTCTTGGAAAGAAGTATGGAGCAGGCGATAAGAACGTGTTTACAACTGAGTGCCCACAGTTCAGTAATTCACCTTCATGCCTTGACAAATTCAAGCCAACTGACTGTAACACACTATTTAATGGTAGTGGCGCTGGAATTGGTACTGGTACAAGAATAACTGAAGGGGGCATGATTGCTAACTGGAACGCAAATAAAGCAGCTAACTGGCTTGTTTCACACGCTTATGAGTGTGGAAGAAGTGGAAAATACTGTGGTAAAGGAATATGTGCTCTTGCGGTTCAACAGGCTATTATTGCTGGAGGTATAAATTGTCCTGGTGGTGATGGGTATAGAAAAGCTAAAAATCTTGTTGAAACAAAAGGAGATTGGGGTGACTGGGAATATGTTGCTACTGGTTTTACAAGTACACCTCAGATAAATTTCAAGCCACAACTTGGAGATGTGATTGGTATGGTTAAAGGGGATAAAGTTAATGATTATGGTCATGTATGCTTATATTGCGGTAGTCAATATGGTTGGGTTAGTGATTATATTCAGTATGATAGACCTTATCCATATCAAAGTGATGGTTCTGGAAAATATTGGATTGCCAGATATAAAGGTGGTGGAAAGACGATATCTAATCCTAATCCAAAGAAATGCAGTCCAAGTGGCAAATGTTTAAGGGGGTGATAAAAAATTTGTTTTTTTAACTTTTTTTATATATCTTTGCAGTATGAAAACACTTGGATATATAATAACTGATAAAAAATTAAACGACATTGAGGGCTTTGTGGAGCAAGTGAAAGACATTTCAGAAGCTGATTCCACAAAGCCTATCCTTATGGTAGGTTGGTCTAAAGCAAAGGAGTATAATGGGTATACTTCTATTCTGAACAGGAGGTTAGCCCCTGGTTTATTCTGGACTTTCAAGAAGAGCGAGAGTCGTTCTGAGTTTGAGCAAGATTTGAAGAAGTTATACAAATATATTTTCGAGAATGTAATAGAAAATATAAGATATTATTATATAGATATATTAACATTAAGATATAGTAAAATTAAAAAAATATATAATATCTTTAATTCTACAGAAAGAAAAAATATTTATATAAATAACAACCTTTTGTATACAATGTATGAGGGAAAGGTTGTTGGTGTGTCCCTTGATATTCTAGAATATTGCGGGATAAAACGTGATAAGGTCATGAACCTTCTAACCTCTAACCCAAGTAATAAAATATTCGATGGTTCAACTAAATGGTTGATTAAACTTGAGAGACACTTGGGTAATAAGAAGTATGCAATGCCATACTTCATTTCAACTTAGTAAAATAAACAATGAGTACAAATGGTGTTATAATAGGAACATTCGTAAAGAAGAATAAAATATTGTCATTTCTTGAAATGATTAAGACAAGATTTGGTATAAAATTAGATAGGGTTTTCATTTATGAGATTGACACCAATAGCCTTGAATATCTTGTAACATTTAAAACTTTTGACAAGGATAGATTTATCAAGAAGATTAATAATGCAACAGTCATGCATGTAAAAAATGGGTGTTTGTTTTCAATAAATGCGTTAAACAAACTTATTGACCAGGAAAAGAGTAATGATAAACCTAACAATGAATATGTTGTTGATTGGAATAAATACAAGAATAAACTCATAATATTAACGAATGGCGTTTTATCAGTATCAAATTTATCTAAAGTAGAAGATACTTCAGTATTTTTCAAATAATCTGATATTTATAGTAAAATATTTATATTATGGCACGTTTTATAATGAAACACATTCAAGGTAACAAACCGCAGAAAATGGTTTCTAATACCAGTGAAAATAACATTAAGGAAAATAAAAGCGTTATGACAACAGAAGAGAAAATTGCTATGGCACAGGCTGCACTTAACAATACACCTGCATCACCTGTTAAAAGAGTGAAGAAAGACAAGGGACTTATCGAGAGAACAGAGAGTTCCAAGACAATTCTCACAGAGGATAATAAAGAGCTTTTGAACGATTAATACAAAAATGACTAACATTAAGTACCTTAAAGAAAATAATCTATACGAGGCACACAAACATTTCATGCAGTTGTGCGAGACATTTGGACATGTAATGCAGGAAGAAGGAGAGGATGACCCAAATGCACAGCAAGACCCTAATGCAATGGGTGGAGCGCCTGGTGGAGACCCTAACGCAATGGGAGGGATGCCAGGTAACCCTATGTATGGGGGTGACCCAAATGCAATGGGTGGTGACCCTAATGCAGCTCCTGGAGGACAGGAAATGGGAGCAGACCCAAATGCAATGGGACAGCCAATGCCTGACGCATCAGCCCCAGTAGGACCTGATACTGGCGAAGACCCATTTGCAGACCAGAGAACTGGTGACGATGAAATGGAAGATGAAGGAGATATGCCTGATGATGCCATTGATATAGAAGGTCTTACAGATACAGAGAAGAAAATATACGTTAAGCAGAATCATCTTGGGAGAGATTTCTCAAAGGTTGATAGTAAGATTACAGACCTCATTGATAAGATTGAGGGCTTACAGTCAGCTCTTGACAGCAATAATAGTGAACTTGAAACTCTTAAGGCAGAGTTCGAGAAGAGAAATCCAACACAGACTGAGAAACTTGACATGCGTGGTGTATATGATTCTTATCCATTCAACGTAACACCTGGAGACTTCTGGGAGAAAAAGATGCAGGATAAACCAAACTATGAGATTTATACTGACAACGATAAATCAACGGAAGACCAATATGCAATAACTGCTGATGATGTCAACGACCTACCAAGCGATATAGAGAAGAGTTTCAGTATTGATGATGATGACATCCAGACGCTTGATAAACTCTTTAAACTATAATGAAAAAGATTATTATAAAGGAAGGACAGGAAGGTATCATAACTGGTCACATAGCTCTTAATGAAACACCAGGTTTTAAAGAGAAATGCGAAGAAATTGCAAGACAGTTGGATGCTTCTATCAACACCACACTAAACGGAGAGATTTGTTTGCATAATGAGCGAATGCACGTTGTTCTTGGAATTGACCCAGGTGATGGTAGTAAATTTTATGGTCCGTCCATTATGGTTAAAAGTGTAGGGTTTTCATTTCTCACAAGTGACCCTGCTGGGTATGAGGCAGCTAAAGCATCGTTTGATAAATTGATGGAAGTTGTTGGGAATTCAGAACTCCTAGCACTTTAGTAAAAAAATATCCCCAGTTGTTAAAAATATAAAAAATAACTGGGGAAAATTTTGTTTTTTTAACATTTTTTATATATCTTTGCATTAGATAATTTTAAGCACACAGTTAGGTGTGCATCAATAATATTTTTTAACAATTTTAATTAATGGAAAACAAAAAATTTAGCGCAAACATTAGCGCAGATGAAGTCGAGAGACAGTATGCCGAGGAGCATACACAACAGCCAAAAGTTAAGAAGACTCAGTTTGACACCAAGAATTATTTACAAGCGAAATTGGGTGAAAATGAGACTTCAAAAACACTTACAATCAGATTGCTCCCTATCACCCCAGATAGTGGAACAGCATTCCAAAAGGTTCATATGCACACTGTACGTGTAAATAAGGAAATTTCATCCAACGGATGGAAGTCTTTCGTGTGTCCTACAAAGAACAAGAAAGATGGAAAACTGATGGGTGATAAATGTCCATTCTGTGATATTTCTGTGAAAGCACGTGAGCTTAAGGGCAAGGCACTTGACGAGCCAACAAAGAAGAAATATGGCGACATAGAGTTCTTGAATAGGGCTAAGGATATGTGGATTGTTCGCTGCATTGAGCGTGGTCATGAGGAAGATGGTGTTAAATTCTGGATGTTCCCAGACAATAGACAAGGAAAAGGTGTATTTGACCAAATTAGAAATCTTGCACAAATTAGGAGTAAGGCAGCAGCAGCAAAAGGAAACGTTTATAGTATTTATGACGTTAACAATGGACTTGACCTCATTGTGACGCTAACTAAGACAGGAGACGGAAAAACAAGCATCCTTATTGTTGATGGCGGTATACCTTGTCCTATAAGCGAAGATTTTGAACTTGGTGAAAAATGGCTTAATGACGAAAAAAAATGGTATGAGGTTTATACTGTTAAGTCATATGATTACATGTCAATTATTGCAGAAGGTGGTGTTCCAGTATTCAGCAAGGAAGAAAAAAAGTACGTGAATAAAGTTGAAGCTGACAAAATTAAGGAGGAAGCCAACAAACAGAGAATGGAAGAAGCAATGACAGAACAGGCAAGAGATTATTCTGAGGTTGCATCCCCTGCAACCAGTGGTATAATAGATGGTACTAAGTTTGACACATCAGATGAAGAAGATGGTGACAGTCTTCCATTTTAAACTAATTTAGTAATGTTATGAAGCATAATGAGTAATAAACTTTACTTCAAATTCGGCTGTATGAATAGTGCAAAGAGTATGCTACTATTGACAACAGCCCATAATCTTGAAGAAAACGGACTTGAAATTATGGTACTCAAGCCATCTGCTGATACTAGGGATGGTGAGGGTATCATACGTTCAAGAGTCGGAATTGAAAGAAAATGTATAAGTGTTGATAACGATATTAACGTATATCGCATGGTTAAGGAGTACAGAAACTTCTTAGCTTCACAATTCATCGAACTTAAGTGGATACTCGTAGATGAGTGTCAATTCCTGACAGAACAGCAGGTAGACCAACTATCAGACGTTGTAGATTTCCTTGGTATAAGTGTTATATGCTATGGACTGAGGACTGACTTTCAATCTAAACTTTTTCCAGCGTCCAAAAGGTTGTTCGAAATAGCCGATGACCTAGAGGAGATAAAATCAACTTGTGCTTGCGGTGAAAACAAAACATCGATAAATGCAAGATTTGATGAAAATGGAAAGATTGTAACAGAAGGTGACCAAGTTGTAATCGGTGGAAATGATATGTATAAGCCACTTTGCAGGAAATGCTGGAAGAATAAAATCAGGGATAAAAAGCTAGCAGAAAATGGTGAATAGTGATATAAAGAAAGGTATGACTTTCATTTGCAATGAGACACTTGGGGAGTGGTACACAGAAGGTAATGCATACGTATCAATGGTAGATGGGACTATACGTGATAATTTAGGTTATGACTATGACGTACTGTTAGTTGACAGATATTTTAGGAAAATAAAAGATGAAAATATTATGATAGCATGAAGCAGCCAATAAAGAAAAAGGAATTTAAGAGACCAAGTATTGCTTCTTTGAAGGAGAAACTTGAGCTTAACATGAAAAATGACACTGATTATGCGAATTCAGTAGCAGATAAACCAATGGATTTCATACCATTGCCAGAAGCATTCTCAGATGCAATCAAATTGCCTGGAATACCAAAGGGATATCTTACAATTGTAACAGGCTGGTCTAACACTGGAAAATCAACAATTAAAAACTGTTTGATTGCCTCCTGTATCAATAATGGAATTATTCCAGTTATATATGAGACGGAAAACAATTTTGATTTCAAATATGCTATTGATTGTGGAATGAAAGCGACTCCAGTGTATGGTGATGTTGAGGTTGAACACATCGATTATGAGACAGGTGAGGTTACATATACAACAGAAAAACAAATCATAGACTATAGTGGAGATTTTTTCTACTTTAACAGTGCAAAACTTGCTAGTGCGTATGGCGACAACGACTATTCTACTGGTAAAAAACTGAAAACGAAGAGAAAGCAAGCAGTACTTGAGGACATTGCTTATTCTATAAACGATTTCCTTGATAGGCAGGACAGTGGAGAGATACCATATCCAATGTGTTTCATATGGGATTCAATTGGGTCTATACAATCATTCAAGTCTCTTGAGAGCAAGAGTACTAATAATATGTTTGATGCTGGCGCTATATCGCAGGCCTTCAATAATATAATAAACAATAGGATACCATCTTCAAAAAGCATGGGTTCTGAGTATACAAATACATTCTTCTGTGTTAATAAGATTTGGAACGATTCAATGAACTCGATGGGTGGAGTACCATCTATAGAATTGAAAGGTGGTAAAACATTCTTCTATGGAGCACGACTTATAATGCACCTTGGAGGTATTGGAAAGGCTGCAACTAAGAAGCTTACAGCAACAGCAAAGGGTGAAACATACAATTATGGTATTACCACAAAGATTAGGACAACAAAGAACCAACTTCCAACACCTTGGAATGTAACCTATGAGGGAGAAATGTCTTGCGTACATAGCGGGCTTGTTAATCCTAACAAACTTGATGATTACAAGAAGACCTATATGAAGGATATACTTGCAAGACTTGAGGAAAATGGTGGAAAAGATGTAACAGAGTCAGATATCCAATTTGCAGAGGAAGCAACAGATGAATAAATTGAAAACACCTTATGAGTTATTTGGTATTGAGTGTGGTAAGGGGTGGAAGCCCCTTTACCAACCGATACTTGATAAAGTTGAAGAAATAAATAAGGAAACAGATGATAAAATCTTCATAACCCAGGTTAAGGAGAAATTTGGAAGGCTTGAGGTTTATCTAAGTAGATATACGGATGAACTTATGAGGATGAGAAACGAGGCTTCTGAGAAGTCTAGTCATATTTGCGAGGAATGTGGTAAGCCAGCAGAGACTATAATTGTTGGCGGTTGGTATTACCCATTATGTAATTATTGTTATGAGAAACATTTAAAAAAAATTAGTTTATGATTAAGAGTTATATTAAAACGTTTACTCCAGAAGAAGCTTTGGATATTGTTATGAATCATAACGAGAACTATAGAAAGCTAAACCAAACAAAAGCCTTAGAATATGCTAAGGTTATGAAGGCTGGAAAGTGGGAAGAGGAAAATGGTGAGACCATTGGTTTTTATGAGAACGGTAATTTGGCTAATGGTCAGCACAGGTTGTATGCAATGAGTAAAGCTGGTGTAAGTCTGACTTTCCTGGTTGTTGAAGGAATAAAGAACAATGCCACAACAACAATCGATGTTGGCTTCAAGAGAAGTTCAGAAGATGCCATAAGGTATACGTTAAGGGATACTGGAAAAGAGTTTATTCATGGAGCATTCTCAATAACAAAACAGGTTATGCAATTGAGAAAACAATGTAAGCTGAATGAACAGTCTCCTTATAAGGTAGGACTTACTGAATTGGAAGTAAGAGAAGATTGCTTGGATGACATTGATGGATATAACGAAGCTGCTTTGTTTGGCAAACAAATAAAGAAAGAAAGTAAAGTTATTAAGACAAATGAAGCTGGTTCTATTTATTATTATCTGACGCATGATATGGAAATAAATCCTTGGTATGTTAAGGACTATTTTAATAAGCTTCTCTCTGCTGCCAGGAATGATAAAACAATATTCAATACCACTATAACAAACCTTTCAATGAAAGTAAAAAGTAGTGATAGATATGATGAGCTAATATGGGGGTGGAACTCATATATCAGGGGTAATACAACAAGAAGATGCCCATATTCAGGATGGTTTGAACGTCCTAATAATAAGGCTTTTTATACTAAAGACACAGTTGGAGAATTTAACAACTGCATTGGTGTAGGATTAACTGAAGAAGAAGCGTCAGAGGCTGTTCTAGTACGTGAAATTAGTTAGGAATAAAAAAGGTTAGGAGACTTCCTAACCTTTTATTATACGATTTAATATGTCGTTGAATTTTTTAGATTCGGCTTTTAAACCAGCAGCCTCTCTGTCAGCAATGCCGCCTATCTTGTCTTTAGCACTTGTTATGATGTTGTTAACAATAAGTTCCATACCCATTTTCTCAGCATGCTCATGTGACTCAGAAAGTCTGTTTGCAAATATTTCCTTTGCTTCATGATATGTGGTCATTTTATCGCTAATGCCACGTTTCTGGTTGGCATTATCCATGTCGAATGAATCTGTATTGTCTCCATGAACTTCAACTAATACGTATAGTTCCCCAACATTTTCATTTTTAGGTTCATAGCACATTCTGCAAAGATAACAGTCCATTTTTATTGGTTTGCCATTATTGTCTAACACATCACCGTGTCTACCACAAGGGCATTTGTAATAAAGTCTTTTCTTTAGAGTAGGACCGTTTTTATCAAACATATCAGTGTACTGCTCAGGATTGGTCGTATCAGTATCATTTACATATGGTTTAGGGTTGTATTTAACATGCAGTCCATCACCTGTTTTGTGCAATGGTACAAGTTGTTTAGAACCGTCATATTCTCCTTTAGCACGTTCACTTTTATCCCTTACAACATAATTTAACTTTCTTCCTGTAGGTACGTATGTATCATCTAGTTTGTTATATAATTCAGAACTTACGGCAAAGAACCTTCTTGCGATTGCAGCAGAAGAACCACCAGTATCATCAGCCCCAAATGTTCCAACATTCATTGTAGATGCATTAATAATTATGTTTTTAATTTTCGTGAAATTAAGATTTCTACATGTATATGCTGCCGTGCTTATGCCAACTAGTTTTAAATCTCCAGCAAACTCATCAAAAGCATCTAGAAGCCATTGTCCTATGAAGTCTCCTTCCTCATTAAGTCTTATAAATCTAGCCCTAAACGCATTAGGAGTGTTTTTGATAACTTGAAGGTCTTGCTCGTCGAATATGTCTGCAAAGTTATTTGAATAAATTAGCATAGCAAGATTTTCTCTTGCACCTTTGGGTTTAGATAAAGGCGTGGCAGGGTCTTTTCTTCCAGCTTCAGACATATATTCATTAAGTGCTTTTCCTAGAAGTGTTCTGTTTTCTCCCATATTTTCCATATCATCATTATCAGTTTTAGATGTTTTCCATTTTGGTTCTGATAAAATGTTGTTTTTTGATGGCGCACCAAGCCTGTTGAATAGTCCTCTTAATGGAGTTAGATTGTCCTGACTGTTAAGTTTTTTAAACCATTTTTGTGATGTTTCTGGGTTATCAAGAAGTGCTCCAGCCATGTTTCCTGGGTTAATAAGGTGCATCTTTATAACCTTAAACATTGCAGAAAGGAGTTCTGGGTCTTTACGTGCGGTCTGCCACATCATATGTAGATTTGAGTTCTTTTTATGAAGCCCCTCATAATTATGCTCAGAACCTCTTGCATAGCAGGCATATCCTACAAGGCATTCGTTCCAGGCAGGACATCTATGCGCAGTTGTAAAGTTTATAACAAGAGTGTCTTCAGGTAATTTTGAATTACCGTATGTATACATAGCAGTAGGCATCTTGAATTCATAGCCAAACTTACTATTTAACATTTTGTTAAACATGGCTTTGAAATACAAGTTTTTAAGGTCAGCAAGAGCATTTTTATCACCATTTTTAGCCATTTCAGCCATTTCACCATATGTAGGGTTTTTTTCATTTTCCCCAAAATGATGGTCTTGTCTTGTTCCAGTTTTGAAATACCTGCATATTTCGTCATCTGTTACATTTGTAAGGTCAAGATTCTCTATGTCGTATCCAGTAACTTTGTCAGCAGGTAATGCATGCCCTACAATTTCACCATTTTTATTTTTTTTCTCTGGTGTTGGCATAGGTTTTACTTTGGACAAATATTCCTGAGAATCGTAAGCATAGTTTCCATTATCGTCTATTTTAGGTGTTCCATCATCATTAGTAAGAACTTTGGAAACTTTATAGTTACTGCCAAATGGTGCAATGTTTATTCCAGACTCCTTAGCCCTTTCTTTATCATAAGCTGGGGTGAGTGAAAATTTGTCAGCCATATCCAAATATCTTCTTAGTCCCCCATAGCCACCATAATGACGAAGTATTTCTTTTTTTCTTTCTGGTGGAGTACTTGAATTAGCCCACTCATTATAGTCCATTAAAGCCTGCTTTAACTCTCCACTCATAGTTCCAACAGCTTTTTCATAAGAACCATTTATATCTGGTCTATTGAGAATAGCGTCGGCTTCTGCATTACGCTGTTTGCCTTTATCTAGATTTATACCAATGTTCTTAGCAGAAGCAGAAAAAATATCTTTTTCGTTATTGGTAAGACTGTCGTGATATTTTTGGAAAACATTTCCAAGTTCTCTTTTTGCTGCTTTTGTTGGGGAAGTATCACCTTTTATCTTTTCATTGAGAATATTTGCGTTTGTTCCACGAAACATTTCCCTAACAACGTCTTTTATAAAAATATCTATATTCTTTTCCATATTTAAACTATAATCACATTGTGATTTTTAACAATAAATATTTGTTAAATTTGGAATTTTAACTTTTTTTATATATCTTTGCACTATGAAGCAGCCAATAAAGAAAAGAATAGCCACAGCAAATGGAATAGATACTGAAAAACAGGTCTATACTCTTATTGTGGATGGCAATAACCTACTTAAAATGTCATCTGTTGATAAGAGAATGAATAATAATGGAGAGGAATATGGTGCAGTCCTCGTTTTTATAAGAAAGCTTGGTGAGGTATTGTTGAAAAAAGATTTTGACTATTGCATAGTATCATGGGATGGAACTGGCTCAGGAGTAATGAGATATAGGGTTTATCCAGAATATAAAGCAAACCGTGATAAACACTATGAATTAATCGAAGGTAAAACAGATTATGACAAGTATATAGAGAACTACGCTAAGAAGATACTTCAAAACAGAAGAAAGAAAGAAACAGTAAGGAAAGAAACTGATGATGAGTCTTTCAAGAGGCAGAAGGATGTCATCCAGGATATACTTGAAGAACTTTGTATAAGGCAATATGAATTTGATGATGTTGAGGGTGATGATATAGTAGCTTACTATGTTAAACACAAAAATCCTAAGGAAAGGGTTGTTATAATGTCATCAGACAGGGATATGACCCAGCTAATATCCGATACTGTTATAATATGGAATCCAAGGGATAAGAAGTTTATCACTGCTGACAATTCTATAAAAGAGCTTGGAATAACACACGAGAACATCGTTCTTGAGAAGATGCTTTGTGGTGATGTATCAGACAACATAAAAGGTGTTAAGGGGCTTGGTGAACAAACACTTATTAAGTATTTTCCAGAAATTGTTGGCAACAAAATAGATATTAACACCATAATAAAACGTTCAAAAGAGATTCTAGAGGAAAGGAAACAAAATAAGAAGCCTCCACTGAAAGTGCTTAATAACATAATAGATGGTGTTACAGAAGGTTGTCAGGGAGACAAATTGTATGAGATTAACAAGCAAATAATAGACTTATCAGAACCACTTATAACAGACGAAGCCAGTGAATATCTTAGAGAACGTTTATACGCTCCTATAGATACAGACGAGAGGAGTGCTAAGAACGTTTATAAGATAATAGAGAATAATGGAATGTACGACTTGCTGGATGAAAAGAAATTTGGTGATATTCTTGCCCCTTATAGTCGTATTATATTAATGGAGGGTAGAAGATATGCTAAATATCAAGCAGAGAGTAAATGAAATAAATTTGGAAAATCCAACTATAGATGATGTTAAGTATAAGTCCATAAAGAACCTTTATACAAAACTTAAGGTTGGTAGAAAGTATAAGGAAATGAAAAGACTTAAATTGATAATGTCATTCTTGCCTTCCATGATTACAAAGAATAATTATGTGATGATAGAAAAGGCTGTTCTAAACCCAGATGGACTACAAGTTATGATTGGAACAAGAGAAGGGTGTTACAGATATAAGTTCGAGGAATATGCTATAAATAAATATCCTGCTCATGGTGGGACACCATTGGCTAATATGTATTTCATAACAGATTTTTATGAATATTTCGGTACAAAATAAATATGGTAAAAGGTGACTCAAATAGTCACCTTTTTTGTATTTATAGGTATGAGAAAGATATTTGGTTTAATAATTGGATTAATGGTTCTCTCATGTACTCCTAAGATTAGTGAGGGTGTTGAAAAGGGCGACAAAATGGTAAATACAATGAAAGGTAAATATTCAATCGCTCAGTTTGATTCAATGTGTGTTGCCGACACTCTCCCACGCTCTTTGAATGAGTGGAAACGTCTTGGTGTGAAGGATTATGAGAGTCATCAAAGAACTTACCTTTATCTGTACATGAAAATAAACGGAAGAAATGAAAGTGTGTATAAGGTTGAGGACACAAGTGATGACAGCGTTAAAATAATTAAGAGAATAACAACTGATTAACTATGAATTATGGATTTATACCATCGAAAATGGATGGCACTGAGGTGAAATTCAAGGAAATTAAGGATTTCGAAATACCAGAGGAATATTCTTACAAGAAATATCTTCCTGATGTAATCAATCAGGGAAATAAGCCAATATGCGTTCCATGTTCTTTGTCAGCCTATATAAATTGGTCTATTAATACTGACACTGGAGAAAATAAGGTTGATAATGAAGTTGACCTAAATGAGATATATGACAGCAGAACAACAGATGGTAACGATGGAATGACATTTAAGGATGCCTTGAAGTTTCTTAAGCACGAAGGTGTTGAAACAAAAGAAGGGATTGAAAAGATTGATAGATATGCAACTATTGGTAGTGTTATCACATTGAAACAGGCGTTGATACTTAACGGACCTTGTGTTGGTGCTCTTCCAGTATATAACTCATATTCGTATGACTTTTGGAACAAAATGGCAGGTGATAGCTTTGAAGGTGGACATGCGGTGTCAATAGTTGGATATAACAAGGAAGGATTCATTATCAGGAACTCCTGGGGTAAGGGTTATGGTGATAATGGCTATTCCTTAATGACATATGATGATTTTGGTGCGTTTATGGAGATTTGGACTATTTATTAACTAAAAGGATATTATGGTTTTAACAGAAGATATGAAATCACTGTTCCGCACAGTGAGAACACTACTTGGTGCTCCTATTAGAATTGTTCAATTGGAGGATGAACAGCTTTGTGACCTTCTCGATGTTGCTATAGGTGACTACTCAGAGAAGGTACAGAACTGGGTTCTTGAGACCCAGTGGCTTAACATACAGAGCAAGGGACAGATACAGTTCCAGAATGCCAATGAGCTTGCATATGCAATGACCGTTCGTACAATGGACTGGTCTCGTGACTATTCATACTGGTTCTCACGTGAGGTTGGGCTACAACAGAGAGGTAACTATGAACTAAAGAAGGACTTCTTTCAGGTTGAAAGGGGCAAGCAAGTTTATGTCATTCCAGCAGGAAGGGAGATAAATAAGGTAATGTATGTAACTCCATCAACCACAAAGGCAGCACTCTACGGAAACCTTGGTACTCTTGATACTGGTATTGGCGGTGGATTCGGACAATACGGTAACATGGGTAACGGTATGGGTCTTACAGGATTCTATGTTGGTTCAGCATATGATACCGCACTTATGGCAGCAGACCTTAAGTATAAAAACTCACTTCTCAGGGGTGATTTAGCTTATAAGGTGACAGCAGGACCTAATGGAACACACCTTGTACACCTTATGTCAACCCCTGGTTCTCCAAATATGGTTGGTGGCGTATCTGCTGATGATACCTGGGGATGGAATAGGTATGCAAGCTGTTATGTGTGGTATACCTATTACGATGTATCTGGTTCAGATGATGCAGCAGACCTTTGCATGCTTGAGAACAAGGATGATGTGATAATCACACCAGACCAAGTTCCATTGGATAAAATGAAGTATGAACTGATGAACAATCCTACACAACAGATTATAAGAAGACTGTTGGTTGCAGAGGCTAAGATATTGCTTGGTATTATAAGAGGTACGTATAGCGGTACTGTGAAGATACCTGATGCGGAAATGCAGATGGATTATAATATGCTCCTTGACCAAGGAAAGAGTGAAAAGGAGACAGTGCTTAATGAGTTGAAGGAGAGACTTGAGAGGATGTTACCTTGGAATCTGATTAAGAACCAGGTGGACATGAATGATAGCCTCATAAAGGTATTGAAGAATAAACCACTTGGATTGTTTGTTAGGTAATTTATTGAGAGAAAATAATATTTTTATTAAAAATTGTTAAATAATCGGGGTAGCATTTGGCTATCTCGATTTTTTTATGTATCTTTGCACCAGAAATAACAAATAAATCAATATTAGTATATTATTATGATAACGATTTTAATTCAGCTCAAAGAAACAGAGAAAATACTTGGTTATGAGTACTATCATGTATTTCATGGGTATATCTCTGAACTGCTTGGAAATGACAGATATGGTCATGAAGCAGGTGATTATGTGTACTCCAACATTTGTGGTGGAAGATGCACCACTGATGGATTCTCTTTCCCTGGTAACAACCCTTATTTCTATATAAGGACTGATAATGAGAAGGTGTGGCAGAACTTTCTTAAAAACATCAAGAATAAGAAGAATATCATGGAAGGCTTTATTGTTGAAGGTTTCAGTATTGTTGATACCAAACTTAATGGTAGTGTCTTTGAGACCGATGCATCCACTCCAATTCTTGTATCTAAGAAGTATAATTTG